>Ga0209382_10000693_pt1 | contig 54873 bp, 51 predicted proteins | sample SoiMetdeltSBSDD5_FD_187599 | JGI IMG/M metagenome (GOLD analysis project Ga0209382, IMG submission 187599) | Bulk soil microbial communities from a Populus tree surrounding site in Tennessee, USA - Soil MetaG P. deltoides SBSDD5 (SPAdes) (version 2) | ecosystem: Environmental > Terrestrial >...
AGATGCGGGAGTCGCCGACGCTGGCGAGTGCGAACAGCTCGTCGCCCTTGTCGTCGGTGACGACGGCGAGCGCCACGACGGTGGTGCCCATGCCGGTGAGGTCGGGGTCGTTGTTGCCCTTCTCGTGCACCGCCCGGTTGGCAGCCGACACGGCCTGCACCAGGTCGTCGGTGTGGGGCGGCGGCTGGGACTGGCCGTAGACGCGCCCGATCTCGTCGCATGCCGTCTGGGCGGCGGTCTCGCCGCCCTGGTGGCCGCCCATGCCGTCGCAGACGGCCCACAGCCCCGACTCGGGCCGGGCGAGGTAGCGGTCCTGGTTCTCCGAGCGGACCCGTCCCACATCGGTGGCACCGGCCCACTGGAGCACGACCTCGTTGGCCATGGCCGTCACGTCAGCTCCAGGACGGTGTTGCCGATCTGCACGCGATCACGCTTCTTCACGATCATCGGGCCGGCGACACGATGGCGGTTGAGGTAGGTGCCGTTGGTCGAGCCGAGGTCCTCGACGTACCACTGGCCGTCGGAGTGGAACACCCGGGCGTGGACCTGGCTGGCGTAGGCGTCGTCGATGGGCACCTGGCAGCCGGCGGCCCGGCCCAGCGTGACCTCCTGCTCGAGCGGGTACGAGCGGCCGCGCAGCTCGGGCGGCTCGATGACCCGCAGCTGTGGCGGGCCGGCACGCTTCGAACGGCCACCCCGACGCGATGGCTTCCCGCTGGGCGGCCGTGTGCTCGCTCCGGCGCCGGCTTCGGCGACACGGGGCGGGTTGATCTCCGTCCACACCGCGCGCAGCACGCGAAAGAAGAACAGGTACAGCAGCACCAGGAGGAAGATCTTCAACAAGTTGAGGAGATCGTCGGGCACCGCTGCGGAGGTTAACCCTTGGTCAGCTGGCCTCGAAGTGCATGTGGGTGTTGCCGAAGCTGAGCTTGTCCCCGTCGCGCAGGATGTGTTGGTCGATGCGCACCCCGTTGACCTTCGATCCGTTGGTCGAACCGAGGTCGATGAGCAGGAAACCCGTCTCGTGCGGGCGGATCTCCGCGTGGTTGCGGCTGACGTTGGGATCAGCGAGGACGATGTTGCACTCGGGCCTGCGTCCGATGCTGATGGGATGCTCGCCGAGCGTGAAGCGGTCGCCGGTGGGGAGCACGAGGCTGCCCGCACCCGAACCGCCCGGCCCCTCCCGAAAGCGACCCTCGATCTCGTACCGGCCGACGTAGAGGCCCTCGTCGAGCATGAGCTCGACGTCGATGGGGCCCATGAAGCTGTAACGCTCGTCCCGTGCGTGCTCGCGGGCGGCCTCGCAGAGCTCGCGCCGGAGCGCGTCCTGCACTTCGGCGAACTCAGCGTGATCCGGCGGCGAGAGGTAGATCGTGAAGTAGTTCGGCACCACCGGGGCGCCGCGCACACCGACCGACACGCGATCGTCCATCTCGCGGGCGAGCCCCCGAGCGAGCTCGACGGGACGGATGCTTGAGCGGAAGGCACGCGCGAAGGCCCCCTCGACCATGCGCTCCAGCCGCCGCTCGAAACCGCGGATGACCATTCGCAAGAGACTACCGGTGGCCTACTCACCCGGAGCGTTCATCTCGTGTGCGTTCGTAGAGGATGCTGCGTCGGCCGTGTCGGAGAGCTCCTTCACGTGCTGCAGGTGGCGGCTGATCCCCGCCCGCACAGTGTGGCCCTGGTTGGGCGCCTGCAGCTTGTGGAACAAGCAGGCCCTGACCTTCTGACTGCTGCCGTCGTCGATCGCCATGTACCACAAGGGCTTCTTGTCGCTTCCCTTCACCCGGAAGCGCAGCACCCGTCCTTCGACCGGCGGGTGGCCGGTGACGAGGTCCGCGGCTCCCACCGCGGTCATGCACGCCGCCCGGGCGACGATGAGTGCGGCCACGACTGCGATGACGAGCGCCGCGATGTGCAGGCCGGACTCGCTGCGGTCGGCCCAGGTGGTGTCCTCCTGGCGCAGTTCGTCGAGCACGTCGTGGGTGAGGAAGGTGGGGACCTTCAGCAGGATCCAGCCGAAGAGCGCGGTTTGCAGCAGGCCGAGGCTGAACGCCCGGAAGGGGTGGCGGCCGTACCCGGGTGGGACGAAGCGGGGGTAGCGGATGCGGACGACCCGCCAGCGGCCGCCGACCGAGCTCCAGGCCTCGGTGTCGCTCTCGGCGCCGAGGGGGAGCGCTCGGACCGCGCCGTGGGCCACGCCGAGCGCCGCTCCGTAGGCGATGTGGCGGTCCCAGATGGCGACGCCGGCCGGTTGCTGCTCTCCGAAGAGCGTGTTGTCGGCGAGCATCTCCCGAAGGCCGAGCCACTTGGCGGCGGCTTCCCGGCCCTGTGCTGTGTCGCGCTGGCGCTTGCCGGCGGTCTCGACGAGCGAGATGAGCCCGCCCCAGCTGACGACCGCGAGGCCGATGGCGGCCATGACGGGGTTGTCGTCGTCATCGTCGTCGTCACTGTTGTTGCTGGTGGTTGTGGTGGCCGTGGTGCCCTTGCTCTGGGTACCGCTGGCGCTGGTCGCCTCGTTGTCCTCGGTCCACTCGTTGAGCCGGCCGAAGAGGGTGATGAGCGTGATGCCGGCGAGGATCGCGACGGGCAGTGCTGCGCCGGTGAGGAGCGTGCGGACCCCGGGGGACCAGCGAGCCCGGGCGAGGCCGCGGGTGCGGGCGTCGGACTCGACGGCCTTGCGGTAGTCCTTCCACCAGCCGGCCGAGCGGTCCTGAGGGCCGGTGGTGAGGGCCTCGGCGGGGACGGTGCCGTCGCTGGACTCGCGGGCGAGGCGGCGAACGTGGTCGAGGACCATCTCCTCGTAGTTCGTGAGGGGCGCCTTGTCGTTGTGGTGGGTCCGGACCCGGACGAAGGTCTGGTCGCCGGCCTGGTCGATGGCGAGGCGCTTCCGGGCGGCGAGGTCGAGCAGCGTGGCCGGCAGCGACTCCTGCCCGAGCCGCCAGTCGCACGCGACGAGGTTGACGACTGCGGGCGGCTCGTGCCCGCCGAGGTCGAGGGTGCGTGCCCCGGGATCGACTCGTCGAGGCTCGGTGATCGCCGCGCAGACGCCGAAGAGCAGGAACCACCCCACCGCTGCCGCCCCCGTGATCACCCAGAGCACCGGACTCACATCATGCGCCGCCAAGCCCACCATGACCAGGGACAATAGACGTCGGCGAGGACCAGCGGATCGGGTTGGCGGCGCCGGTGCGCGGTCGGGCTATCGTTGTCGCCTTGTCACTCGGGCGAGTGGCGGAATTGGCAGACGCGCTGGCTTCAGGTGCCAGTGACCGCAAGGTCGTGGGGGTTCAAGTCCCCCCTCGCCCACCCTTCACTGGGCGTTCGCCCAAGAACGCGTGGTTCAAGGCAGCTTTGCAACTGACCTCGAGCCACAGCCCCTAGCCACGCCGCCGGCCTGGCAACTGGCGCCGGGCTTGGCTCTCGGTACGCTCCGCGAGTTCACTGCCGACCCGACGTGCCGCGGTGGCGGTACGCCGTCGTCGGCTGTGACGAGGCCGGTCGGATCCGGCTCCCCGCTGAGATCCGACCGCCTCTCACCGGACGGATCCGGGGCCTGAGCCGGGGCCCAGCCCTGGTCCTGCGGCCCGAGGGTGTCGGGGCCGAGCTGAGGGTCGACCGCCGCGGCCGGCTCGCGTTGCCCCTCTGGCTCCGCTGCCTGGGCTCGTCGTCGGAGACGGTGCTGGTCGCCTGGCCGGTTGCTGCCGCCGACCGAGTCGTGGTCGCTCCGACGAACGTCCTCGACCCCCTGGTCGAAGCCCTCGCTGGGGAGATCAGCTGATGGATCGCCTGCTGCGAGCCCGAGTCCTCTTGAGCGAGGCCGCGACCCTGGGCCTGACCTTGGAAGATCTGGTCGCCGCCAGCCAGGGCACATCGACCTCGTCGGCTCGTCCGCTGGTGCCAACGGTGAGGGAGTACGTCGAGCGGATCGCCCCGTCCTTCACGAAGGGGACACTGCGGACCTACCGCTCCTACTGGCGGCTCGCAGTCGAGATGATCGGCGACAAGCCCCTCGACCTGGTCAGCGTCGACGACTGCGAAGCCATCGGGTCGAGGCCGCCCGCCGCGCGAAGCTCCGCCGCCCCGGAACCGACGCCCGGTCTCCACGGGAGAACTGCGTCGCAGCGCTGCGGGCCCTGTTCAAGCGGGCCAGGCGAGCCCGGCTGATCCTCGAGAACCCGGCCACGGAAGTCGACAAGCCACGTCGGCTCCCCAACCGCCGGCGGAGCCTCACTGACATCGAGCTGACCGAGGCCCTGGAAGCGATCCGCATGACCAGCCGCGACCCCGAGCTCGACCTGCGGTTGGCCGAGTTCCACCTGGTCTCCGGCGCCCGCCAAGAAGGCGCCCTACATCTGGCCCACGACGACCTCGACGAACGCCGTTCCACGGTGTGGCTCCGGGAGAAGTTCGGCAAGGAGCGCGAGCAGCCGATCTCGCTATCGCTGATCGCGAAGCTCAAAGCCCACGCCCGACGGCGCGGCGCCCGCCACGGCCGAGACGCCGTGTTCCGGACCGCAAGAGGCCGGCCGATCACCCGCCGGCACTACGACACATTGTTCCGACACGTCCAGGAAGCCCTGCCCTGGAGCGTCCGCACCCCGGTCACCGCCCACGTGCTGCGCTACACCGCCGCAGCAGCGGTCGAGCGGATCAGTGGCAGCGAGGCCGTTGCCGAGGCCTTCCTCGGCCATGCCCCGCAGTCAGTGACCGGCACGTACACGAGAGGCCGCCTCGGCGAGGTCGCCGCAGCCGTCGCCCTCATCACCGGAGAACCCCACCCCCTCGCCGAGCCCACCGGGAGGTTCGACCATGCCGGCGCCTGACCAGGAACAGCCGAAGCTCACCGCGGCGTGGATCGCAGGAGCCTGTGCCCTCGTCGCCGGCGCCCTCACCTTGGCCGCCGGGGGTTCGTCAACTCCTTCTCCGCGGTACGAGACGCCGTCGAGCCGTCCTTCGGCGACCTCGCCTGGACCGTGCCGGTCCTCATCGACGTCGGCATCGCCGTGTTCAGCGGCATCGACCTCCTCTTCACCCGTCTCGACATGCGGATCCCCTGGCTACGGCTCGTCCCATGGACCCTGAACGGGGCGACGATCTGGTTGAACGTCGCCGACGAACACACCTCGGTCGGGGTCGTCGCTCACGCCGCACCCCCGATCCTTTGGATCGTCACCATCGAACTCGCCGGCCACTTCCTCCGAGCCCGCTCCGGCCTGGAGCGCACCCAGGAGACCCACCGGCAGGCGGGCCACATGGACCGGGATCCGCCTATCCCGCTGGCTGATGGCTCCTAGGTCGACCTGGACGATCCGCCGCAGGATGATCCTCCAACACGAGTGCTCCTTCGACGCCGCCTACACCCGCTGGTGGTCCCGCAAACAGGCCAAATGGCAACTCCAGGATGAATACGGAGTCCTGCTCTGGCGGGTGAAGGCACCCCGGGACCTCCGAGGTCGCTACCACTAGGCCACCTCACCCCGACCGGCGAGGTCGACCAGCTCGCAACAGGGCCCAGCGGGCGGCCGCGAGTGCCTCGCGGAAGCGCTCCTCCTTGCGGGCCCGGTCGGGTTCGAACATGCCTGTGTTGAGCGCTACCCAGCCCGCCTCGCGAGTGTCGGCTGCATGCGCCAACAGCGTCTGGGCCCGGGCGAGCCAGCCGCTGGACACCGCGCCGTCGCCGATGATCGCGCCGTACATGTAGGCGAGCGTGCGAGCCACCCGCACGGCGCCGACGTGCTCGCCCTCTGCGCGCTGCGCCGCATAGGCGCGTTCCCAGGTGCTGATGGCATCGGGGAAGTCGAGGTCCAGGTAGGCGGCCCGGGCGAGGCCCTCGATCACCTGTCCTGACGGCGCGTCGGGAAGGGCTTGGGCGCCTTCGAAGGCCCGGCGGCCGCCGTGGCGTCGCCGGATCGGAGCGCGGTGCGGCCTTGCTCGAGCAACTCCTCCGCCGAGCTCGTCATCGCCTATCCATTTCCCGGCCGTGCAGCCGGAGCAGCGACCACCGCGGCATCGGTTTCGGTGCTCGGACGGGACAGGGCGGTGAGGGCCAAGGCCGGGAAGGCGAGCGCCGACACCAGGCCGGCGGCGACGAACGCGGCGGCGGTCGATGGTTCGAGGGCGTCGATGGCGACGCCGATCTGGCTGGCGGTCACGATGAACGGGAGCGAGGTCGCTTGCAGGAGGCCGGCGACGGCCACGCCGCGGCCGCTCACCAGGCGACGGTAGGCGATCGCGGGGACACCTCGGGCGATGACCAGGGCGGCGAGGAAGATCGGGACCAGGGCCAGCGTCGATGGCTCCTCGAGCAGGGCATCGAGGTCGAAGGTGACCCCGCTCGCGACGAAGAAGACCGGGATCACGAAGCCGTAACCGATGGCCTCGAGCTTGAGGCGGAAGTGTGGGTGGGTCATGGCGGCGTCGCGGTCGATGTAGCCGACGAGCGCCCCGGCGATGAAGGCACCGAGGATGGTCTCCAACCCGAAGTGCCCTGCCAGCACGACCAGGACGATCAGCAGCAGCACTGCGCCGCGCACCCGGATCTCCGCGGTCGTGTCCTGCAGCTTGACCAGCAGCGACCCCAGGCGTTGAGACCGTCCCGACGCACCGACGAGCAGGCCGGCGAGGCCCACGACTGCGGCGAACTCCACCAGGAGGACCAGCTTGGCGCTGGGGCTGGTGCCGTCCATCGAGAACAGGGCGGACAGCAGGAGGATCGCCACGAAGTCGGCGATCGACGCACCCGCGATCACGAGCTGGCCGAGATCGGTGTCGATCTCCCCGGCCTCCTTCAACGTTGGCACGACCAGGCCGAGCGACGTGGCGGTGAGCATGACGGCCGCGAGCAGCGGGTCGTCGACGAGGCCGCCGAGGTGCAGACCCACCCCGCAGAGCGCGGCGAGCGCGAGCGAGAGGCCGAACCCGGCCCCCGCGCGGCGGGCCGATGGCCCCCGAAGCTTGCGCAGGTCGAGCTCCAGGCCTCCCAGGAAGAGCAGGAACGCCAGGCCGACCAGGGCGAGCACGCGTACCACCTCGTCTGCTTCGGCCCAGCCCAAGACCGAGGGGCCGATGAGGATCCCGAAGACGATCTCGACCACGACGGCCGGCACGCGCACCCGCGGGAACCTGCCCAGGAGCAGCGGCGCTACGAAGGCGGCGGCCAGGATCACCGCCAAGCTGTTGAACGACTCCTCCGGCATGCGTTCCCCTACTCCGATCCGCGCCCGCCTGGCCGCGACCCTGCTGTTCCGTCTCGGCCGGAAGGGATCCGTTACAGGTTCGGGTGCTCAGCTGCTTTGACGGCGCCGGAACGCCGTCATCAGCTCGCTGCGGGTGTCGGGGTCGAGGTGATCCACCTCGGTCTCGGTGAGACGGCCGGTGACGCGGATGACCTCGCCCCACTGCGCCAGCACCCGTCGGCACCCGGGGCATTCGCCGAGGTGGGCGTCGATCCGGGCGACGATGTCGTTCGTGAGGGCACCGTCCAGGTACTCGGTGACCAGTTCGACAAACTCCTGGCAGGGGACGTCGGGGAGGCCGGGTTCGGTCATGTCGTCACCGCCTCGAAGTAGGTCTCCAGCGCGGCTCGGACCCGGGCTCGTGCCCGGTGCAACAGGACGCGTTGGTTGGCTGGGGTGAGGTCGAGGAGGTCGCACACTTCCTCCGATGACCAGCCGTCGAGGTCCCGCAATGTGATGACCGCGCGGTGGGTGGGAGGTAGGCCGTCGATGGCGTTGCGCACCTCGGCGAGGGTCTCGCGGGCCTCGAGCCGTTCGGGGGGCAGGGTTTCCCAGGCGGAGGGCTCAACCGCCCAGTGGCCCGGCCAGTCGGCGTGGTCCGGGGGCAGGAAGCGGTCCGGTGGAAACGTCGGCCCGAGCCCGTCGGTGGCAGGGCTCATGGCTGAGAAGACGACCGCCCGCTTGTCGCGCACCCCGCGGGTGCGGGCCTTGTTCATGAGGATGCGGTAGATCCAGGTCTTCAGCGAGGACCGTCGCTCGAACCGGTCGATGCCCTCGATGACCGCCAACCAGGTCTCCTGCACGACCTCGTCAGCAGAGGCCGCGGTCGCGACGAAGGTCCGCGCCAAGCGGCGCAGCGCCGAGTCGTAGCGGTCGAGCAGCCAGGCGAAGGCGTGCTCGTCACCGGCGCGCAGCTGTTCCACGAGGGTGGAATCGTTGCTGTAGTCGATGTGTTCGGCGGCCACCGTCCACCATCTTCGCCGCTCGACCCGGGCAGCCACCGTGATCCACGGGCGTACCGCTCCACCAGGCCAGATCCTGACCGATTGGGCGAGGTCCGCCGTCCCCACCTGCGACCAGGTCGCCGGTCGGCATGGGGTGCACGGGATCAGACCAGGTCGGGGTCGCACAGCACCTCGACGAGCGCGGGTCCATCGTGGGCCAGGGCGCGGCTCAGGGCGTCGTCGAGCTGGTCTGCCTGGGTCACTCGCACGCCCAAGGCGCCGCACAACTCGGCGTAGGCCGCGAAGTCCGGGTTGTGGAGGGAGGTCTGCCACACCTCGTAGCGCTCGGCGTGCTGTTCCTTGGCGATCTTGCCGAGGGAGTTGTTGTTGAGCAGCACGTGGGTGATGCCCATGCCGTACTTCACCGCGGTGGTCAGCTCGGCCAGGTACTGACCGAAGCCGCCGTCGCCGGTGACGGCCACGATCGGGCGATCCGGGGCCGCGGCCCAGGCGCCCATCGCGGCCGGGTAGCCGAACCCGATCGACCCCAGGTAGCCCGACATGAGGACTGTCTGGTCGGTGCATTCGAAGTAACGGCCGAAGGAGTAGGCGTGGTTGCCGACGTCGACCGCGATCACCGCGTCGTGGGGGACGTGACGGGTCATCGCCGCGAACACTGCGGCCGAGCTCACGCCTCGGCCGAGGTCGTCGGCCACGCGGCGGTCCTTCTCGGCCCGCCAGATGGCCCATCGCTCGGCGACATCCGCCAGCTGATCGATACGGCCGTCCCCGGGAGCCGCCAGCCCGTCGCGCAGCAGCCGGGCGGTGACGCCGACATCCCCGAGCACGGGCACCGTCACTGGGTGGAACCGCCCGAGCGCCATCGGGTCGTAGTCGACCTGGACGATCGGCTTGTACTCGGCGATGCCGGTGTGATTCGAGAAGCTGGCCCCGAAAACCAGCATCAGGTCCGACTCGTTCATGATCCAGCTGGCCACCGGCGTTCCGCTGCGGCCGAGCACACCGCAGCCCAGCGGATGGTGGTCGGAGATGAGCCCCTTGGCCTTGAACGTGGTCAGCACCGGTGCACCGAGGTCTTCGGCCAACGCCACGACGTCCGGCATGGCGAACCGAGCGCCGTGGCCCACCACGATCACCGGTCGCCGTGCCCGGGCCAGCAGGTCGCGTGCCGCCGCCAGGGCCCCGGCGGGGGGACTGACGGTGAGGTCGGGGACCCGGCCAGATGGGCCCGAGGCCCGGGCCTCGCCGGCCGCCTGGACCTGCACCTCGTCGGGCAGGACGAGGTGGGCCACCTGCCGCTCGAGCACTGCGTGCTTGAGGGCCAGGGTGGCCAGCTCGGCGTGGTCGGACTGGGGGAGCAGCGTCTTCGAGTAGGTGGCGACGTCGGCGAAGGCAGCACTCAGGTCGACGTCCTGGAACGCGCCTCGGCCCAGCACCTTCGAGGGCACCTGACCCGAGATGGCGAGCACGGGCGCCCGGTCGGCTCGGGCGTCGTACAGCCCTGTCAGCAGATTGGTGGAGCCTGGGCCGGCGATCCCGAAGCAGGCCGCCGGCCGTCCCGTCAGCTTGCCGTAGGCCGACGCAGCGAAGGCTGCGGCTCCCTCGTGGCGGATGCCGATGAACGTGAGCCGCCCGGCCTCCTCCTGGCGGCGCATGGCGTCCGCGAACCCGAGGTTGGAGTGACCGACCATGCCGAACACATGGGTCACGCCCCAGTTGATGAGGGTTTCGACGACGACGTCGGAGACGGTGGGCTCGTGGGGTGGCTCGTCCTCGATCCCGACGTAGATGCCGTCGTCCCGGACCTCGAGTGGCACGCAGGCCGGGGCGTCGCTGAACCCGGCGGGCGGTTGGCCGGTCAGCGGGTCGTAGTCGTAGCCATGCCAGGGACAGCGCAACCATCCCTTCTCGATCGAGCCCTCACCCAGCGGCCCGCCCTGATGGGGACACCGGTTGTCGAGTGCCCCATAGCGGCCCTGCCAGTGGGTGAGCGCCAGGCTGCGCCGTCCCGCGATCACGGTCTTGGCCCGGCCCTCGGGTAGCTCGTCCAGGTCCGCCACCTTGAACCACCGCAGGTCGGGTGGTGGGGGCGAGTCGCCGGTCGCCGGCTCGCTGGTCACCTGCAGGTCGTCGACTGCCATCGGTCCACCTTCGCTCTCGGGTTGTGATGCACCGTCTCACCAGCCCGGCAATCCGTTACACCCGGGCCAACCCTTCCGACTCCGGCCGAGACGGCGTAACGCTCGGGCCCCGGGCGAGACGGTGAAGGGGTGTTGTTCCGGCGGATCGCCTGGAGGTCTCCGACATGAGTGTCAGCACCGTGCCCACCTATGCCACGACTCGGGCCAGCTTCCACGCGGTGGCTGAGCATGTCCTGGCCGCCGTCCTGCACAGCGCAACGGGACGGATCGGCCTCAGGGCGACGCCGAGGGGCTTCGGTACACCACCCTTCATGGTCGAAGGCACGGATTGTCAGGTTCGTGTCGACGGGATCGAGCTGGTCGTGAAGCGCGGGACGAGCGAGCGTCGCTCGCTGCTCGAGACGGTGGGCCAGGCGGCGTCTCTGGTGGGCATCGAGCCCGGCGCGCCCGCATCGGTGTACCCACCGGCCACATCGGTCGACCCGGATCGACCGCTCGCCATCGACCCGCTGGCGGCGGTGGAGATCCACAGCTGGTTCCAGAAGACCTCTGTCGCTCTCGGGCGCCTGGCCCGCCGCCACGTCGACCTGGAGCCGTCGGCGGCGCAGCTGTGGCCCGAGCACTTCGACCTGGCCATCACGATGGCCGGGGTCAACTACGGCGGGTCGCCAGGAGACGCAGATCATCTCTCCCCCTATGCCTATGTGGGTCCGTGGGACTTGAACGGGCTTGAGGGGGCGTTCTGGAACGAGCCCTTCGGCGCGAGCCGAACCAGCGAGCAGACTGCCTCGGTCGACGGGATGTACGAGTTCTTCCGGGAGGGCTGCGTACTCACCACGCCGGGATCTCGACCGGCTGTAACGAACGGCGCCCGAACCGGACAGTGTGACGATCGAGCTCAACCAGCCCAAGGAGCCCCATGACCGCCCACGACCAGCCCGATGGCCCTACCGTCGACTACTCGGAGCCAACCCAGCTCGGCCGCCCTCTCGGCTGCGTACCGGCCGTGTCGTCCCACCGGTTGCTCGTTCCGAACGCCGACGCAGGCCGCTGCCTCAAACCCCACGGCTGGTGGACGCCTGCAGTAGGCAGCGGTAGGCCACCGGACACGTTCGGCGACCGCTAGTCCCCCGTGACGCCGTCGATCGCCTCTCGCAGCAGATCGGCGTGGCCGCAGTGCCGGGCGTATTCCTCGATCATGTGGACGATCGCTCGCCGGAGCGTGTGCTGTCCCGGGTCGGGCTCGCCCTTGTTGAGGTCGTCCATGCTGGCGGCTGCCAGGTGTCGGTCGATCACCGCGATCTCGGCCCAGTACGCCTCCAGGGCATCGGCCATGGTGGCGTCGGCGGGCAGCTGCCATTCGGCCTCGTCGTCGAACAACGCCGGGAGGTCTTCGCCGAGGTGGACCCGCCGAAACCACCACCGCTCGACGTCGGTCATGTGTCGGATGAGACCCAGCAACGTGATGGTGCTCGGCGGGCTCGCCGCCAGCCGAACCTCCTCGTCGGTCAGACCCTCGGCCTTTCGCGCCAGCACAGTGCGGTGGTAGGTGAGGTATCCAAGCAGGACTGAAGGCTCGTCCTCCCCGAACGCCTTCGCGGCGGGAAGCGGCGTCACAGGCTGACCCATTGCTCCAGGCTAGGAGTCCGCACCGCACCTATCCGTGCAGCTCCTTGAAGGGCACATCACCAGCTGCGGGCGTCGCGACGCCAGCGATCGAGTAGGGGCCAACGACGCGCCGCGCCGGCATGCCATCCCCGGACGCTGGGACAGGTGATCTACGACGGCGACTGCCGGCCGGAGGGCGTGTCGACAGCCGGGCTGTTGCCGCGCCCGGCCACATAACGCCGGCCGGGCTGGGATCTCCAGCTCGACGACGCTGCTGAACGCCTTGTGCCAACTGCCCCGTCCGGCGGCGATGGGCCGTCGCTGGTTCCCTCGTGTGGCTGGACTGAACCACGGACCGAGCGGACCGTCGGTCAGCACCGAACTGGCAGATATCGCAGTTGAGGGTCCTCGGACGAACCCACCGGTCAGGTGATCTGCTCCGCCCGCGCTCGCCCCGTCCGACGGTATAGCTGCGCTTTCACCCCCTCGGGGTGGTGGCGCACCGACAGGGGCAGCGGAAGGTGGTGGTACACGCCGGGGTCGGACATCGTCCTGCCCCGGGTGAGCCGAAGGGACGGATGGAGCCGATGTGTGAGCGTGACGAGGTGCAGGGGGCGATCCTGCCGATCCCGGATCGGTCGCAGGTGGGCTTGGTGACTTCGGCGCGCCGGCCGGCGGCCGCGCCGGCTCGATCGACGGCTACCTGGACGATCATCGCCCAGGGTGGCGCCATCGACCAGATCGATCCGGACGAGCACATCAGCGTGCTGCTAACCCGGCGGTGATCGGAAGGATCCCGGCCACCACCACACCGAGATGAAACTCGCCGTCGCCGTCCTGGTCGTCGTCACGACGACAACGGTCGCGGTCGCGGCGATGCTGCTGGTGCGGAGGAGGGCGCCCGACGGCAGCTACTTCCACGACGGGGACCGCGCGGCGGGTGTGTTCGGCGTGCTCGCGACCGGGTTCGCGGTGCTCCTGGGGTTCGTGGTGTTCCTGGCTTTCGCCAGTTACGACGCAGCCCGCTCCGGGGCCGAGGACGAGGCGCTCGTCGTGGGCCAGCAGGTCGAGACGGTGCAGTTCTTCCCGGAGCCGGTGGTCGACGACCTGACCGGCCAACTGGTCTGCTACGCCCGCTCGGTCGCCGGGGTGCAATGGGACCGCATGGAGTCCGGCACGCTGGGCGAGCAGGTCAACCCATGGGCAGCCGAGATGTTCCGCACGCTGCGCACAGTCCAGCCCGAGACCGCGACCGAGCAGTCCGCCTACGACCGGTTCCTCGACCAGACCGCCGCGCGCGAGGCCGCCCGCAACGACCGGATCCACGGTGCTGTCGGGGTCATCCCCTCGCCCCTGTGGGTGGTGCTGTTCTTCAGCGCCGGCCTGATCTTCGTCTACATGCTGTTCTTTGCCGACAGCGGCGAGCGGGCGTTCGTGCAGGCGCTGCTCATGGGCGTCGTCGTGGCCGTGATCTCGGCGATGCTGCTGCTACTCGACTTCCTCGACCACCCCGTCCACGAGGGCATCGGCGGCCTCCGGCCGGTGGCCATGGAGCGGACCCTGGAGATCATCGACCAGGAGCTGGCGATCGTCAGTCTCGACACCGCGCCACCCTGCGATACCCGAGGGAACCCCTCCTAGGGACAACGTGGACTGGCTGACCTCCCTGCCCGTGGGGGTGCTCATCGTCGGTTGGCTCGCGTTCGCTCTCCTGGTTGCGCTCGGAGCCCGGCTGGCGGCCCGGGCCTTGGTACCGGCCGGCGAGCACGACCAGGTGACAGGCGTGGCCGCGCCGCTCATGCCCGCCCTCGGAGCCGCCTTCGGGGTCCTCATCGCGCTCACGTTGGTTGGCGAGGCGGGCTACCTGAAGTCGGCGCAGGGCATCGTGGCCGACGAGGCGGCGTCGGCATCCCGACTGGCCTGGGCAGCGACCAGCCCTGGCGTCCGCACGGAGCCGATCCACGCCGCCCTGCGCGACTACCTCCGCGCGACGCGGGCCACCGAATGGCAGGGTGACGCCGCGGCTGAAGGCGACCCCGCCGTCGCCAAGGCCATCGCCGCCCTGGAGCAGGTGGTGCGGACCGAGGCCGTCCGCCCCGAGTTCGGCACGCCGGCCAGCACCGAGCTGCTGGCCTCCCTGGACACACTGACGAGCGACCGGCGCCAGCGCATCGCCGCTGCCTCACGGCAGATCCCGGCGCTCTTCGTCGTGACGCTGGTCGTGGGTGGGGCCGCGCTCGTCGCCAACGCAGGCGCCCTGATGTTCCGCAGCAGTCTCCGGGCCTCCCTCCTCATCGGCGGCCTGGCCGCCATCGTCGGGCTCAGCCTCGCCCTCCTCTTCTCGCTCGGCGCACCATGGCGGGGCTCGCTCGTGGTCAGCGGACGACCCATCGACGCCGTCATCAACGACCTGCAGACCGACTACTTCGGTTAGCTCCAGGTCCTGAACAGGTCGAAGACGCTGGCCGAGCGGACGCCGGCCGCCAACCTGGTCGTCTCAGCAGGGGCCCTCAACAACCTGGCGGTGGCACTCGACGACCTCGGCCACCACGAGTAAGCCCGAACGGCCGCCGAAGAAGCAGCGCACCTCTACACCGCGGTCGTCGCATCGACTCCGGACGCTCATCGCAGGCAACCGACCGTCGCATGCCACAGCCTGGCAGTGATTTCACGCTCCGCCGGCGACCCACCGAAAAGACCGGCTAGATCGAAGAACCGCTAGCGCCCCGACTGAGCGAACCGATATGACAGTCGCCGCCGTCATCGTGCGTTGGCACGGCTCTCTTCCGTCTGGTTGATGTACGGCGGCGGCCGCCGGCCGGAGGGCGAAGCAAGTCAAGACCGGGACCGGCCTGACGGCCTCGGCGGGCCCGCCCCGACCCACTCCCTTCGGTCGCTAGCGCTGCGCCGGCTCGCTGGCGCTCACCGGTCGGGACGGCCCCAGCGCCGGATCTTGACTTCCGGCGACCGCCGCCGTGGTTCGGCCCCTTACGGGGTGAGGCCTTCGCCTCGCCCCCGCACAGCGGGGACCAACGAACCACAGGAGCCACCACGGTGACCATCACCACCAACCCATCCGCCGACCTCGGCACCCCGATCGAGCTACCCGCCGACGGCCCGGTGTACGTCGAGCTCGACCCCCGCAGCCTGGTCCCAGACCCGGCCAACGTCCGCGACACCGTCGCCGACCTCCGCGGCCTGACCGCCTCGATCAAGGCGTACGGGGTGCTGGAGCCCCTCGTGATCAAGCGCAACGACGACGGCCACGCCCAGGTCGTCGCCGGGCACCGCCGCCAGCAGGCCGCCATCGCCGCTGGCCAGGAACAGGTGTGGCGTGCGTCCGCAAGGACATCGCCGGCGCCGACGTCGTGCTCGCCGCCCTCGGCGAGAACACCCAACGCCAGGACCTCACCCAGCTGGAAGTCGCCAAGGGCTACCAGCAAGCCCTAGACCTCGGCGCCAAGCCGGCCACGATCGCCCGCAAGACCGGCGCCAAGCCGGCCACGATCGCCCGCAAGACCGGCGCCAAGGCCGCCGACGTCCGCCGAGCGCTGACCGTCACCGCCAGCGCGGCAGCGGTCGACGCGGTGACGACCAAGCAGGCCACCTTCGAACAGGCCGCCGCCATCGCCAGCTTCGAAGACGGCCCCGAGGCCGTCACCGAGCTGGTTGAGGCCGTCGGCAACGAGTGGAACTTCAAGCACACCCTGTCCCGGCTCACCGCCGCCCGCGAGCACCAGGCCACCGCGGCCGCGACCACCGCCGCGCTGCGGGCCGAGGGGATCACCGTCATCGCCCACCCTCTCGAGAGCGAGGACAGCGATCACCCGGACGCCGCCAGGCTGACCGACCTCGTCGACGGCGACGGTCAGCCCCTCGACGCCACGGCTCACGCCGCCTGCCCGGGACATGCCGTGGTCATCAACCGCTACGACGCCAACCAGGCCGACCCCTGGTGCACCGACCCCGAAACCCACGGCCACCAGGCCAGGCAAAGCCTCACCCTCGACCGGGGTGAGCGGAAGGGGTCGATGACCGACGAGGAGAAGGCCGAGCGGCGCTTGGTCATCGCCAACAACAAGGCGTGGCGGGCGGCTGAACCGGTGCGCCAGGAGTACGTCACACGGCTCCTGGCCAAGGCCCGGCGGCGGGCGAGCTCGGCTTCGTTGGGTCCGTCGAGGGCGAAGGAGCCGTACTGGATGGCCCCGGCCCGCCGGTAGACCACGCCCAGGACGCCCTTGGGGGTCACGGTCGAGTCAACGACCTCCAGCCCGGCCGGGATGGTGCCGTCGGCGAACAGACGCAGCCCGGTGCCGAGGACGAGCGGGAAGATCATCAGCCGGAGTTCGTCGACCAGGTCATGGCGCAGCAGGGTCTGGACGAGGTTCGCGCTGCCGTGGACCTGGATCTCCGGTCCGTCCTGGGCCTTGAGGGCGGCAACAGCCTCGGCCACGTCGCCCTGCAGCAGCGTGGAGTTGTTCCACTCGACCTTGTCCAGCGTGGTCGAGGCCACGTACTTGCGAGCGTTGTTGAGGTGGTCGGCCCCGGGGTCGTCGGTGATGTACGGCCAGTGGGCGGCGAGCATCTCGTAGGACTTGCGTCCCAACAGCAGATCGGCGGGCCGCATCATGTACGGGCCCATCCACCGACCCAGGGCGTCGTCCCAGTAGTTGACCGACCAGCCCCCATGGCTGAAGCCGCCCCTGGGGTCCTCCTCGGGGACACCCGCCGCCTGCATCACCCCATCCAGCGTGAGCGACGAGTTAACGACCAACATGCGGCCCATCGGACCTTCTCCCTCTCCGACGACGTCGTATCCCCGGGTTAGACCGACCTCCACCCCCGATCTCATCGGTCGCCATCGACATGGCCGAAGGGCCACCGGCTTGCCGGATCGGGGGCGATGCGCACGGGTGCGAGCGTGCCTCAGCGCTCCTGAACTGTCTGGCCGAGGGAGTTCTCAGCAGTGGTTGCCAGGGGCCAACGGCCCCGATGTCAGGTGGGTGCGGGGATCGCGGCGTCGATGATGTCCGCGGCCAGGGCGACAGCCGAGGCGGCGGGGCCCTTGGGGCCGAGGATGGCGCTGTTGGTGACGAGGCCGTCGATGACCAGCAGCAACCGGTCGGCCAGGGCGCCGGGGTCGGTGGCGCCGGCCTGCTTGGCGAGGCGCCGGAGCCGGGACCGCAGCGCCCGGAAGTAGTCGACCGCCACCTGGTGGACCGGGTGGGCGCGGTCGTGGAACTCGGCGTGGGTGTTGCGGATGGCGCAGCCCTGGAAACCGGGGTCGGTGGTGTCGCCGGCGATCGTCCGGACGATGGCCAGCAACTGGGCACGGGGGTCGCCGCTCAGCGGCTCGGTCGCGGCATCGAACGCCGAGTCGGCATCGGCGCTGCAGCGCTCCAACCAGGCGACGATCAGGTCGTCCTTGCTGGAGAACTCGCGGTACAGCAGGTTCTTCCCGCAGCCGCACCCATCGATTACCTGCTGCAGCCCTACCTCGTGCACGCCGTGCTCGTAGAAGAGGTCGGCGGCGACGTCCAGGATCCGCTCACGTGCTCCGGGTGTGGGCTTTCGGGCCATCGCAACCTCCTCCCCCGCGACTTTACCGGACCGAGTGGTCCGATTGGGTGTTGACACTGCCAGGGCCTGCGATCACAATGCGGACCGATCGGTCCCGGACTGATCGGTCCGATATTCGTCCTCGAACTCGACCCCTCAGGGAGCCTTGCCGTGCCCACACCCGCGACGTCCGTCCTCGACCCACCTGGTGAGCCCGCCCACGCCGACCGCCTCGATGCCCGGGCCTGGGGCGTGCTGCTCGTCCTGTGCGGCGCCCTGTTCCTCGACGCCCTCGACGTGTCGATGATGAACGTGGCGCTCCCCAGCATCGGCACCGACCTGGAGCTCACCCGCCGCTCGCTGCAGTGGGTGGTCAGCGCCTATGTGTTGGGCTACGGCGGGTTCCTCCTGCTGGGCGGGAGGGCCGCCGACCTGCTGGGCCGGCGCCGCATGTTCCTCGGCGCCCTCACGGTGTTCCTGTTGTTCTCGGGCATCGGCGGGCTGGCGCAGGGCGGGACGCTGCTGATCACGGCCCGCTTCGTCACCGGCGTGGCCGCGGCCTTCACCGCACCGGCCGGGCTGTCCATCATCACCACAAGCTTCGCCGAGGGCCCGGCCCGCAACCGGGCCCTCACCCTCTACACCGCCACCGGGGCCAGCGGGTTCGCCCTCGGCCTAGTGGTCGGCGGCCTGCTCACCGAGGTCAGCTGGCGCTGGGTGTTCTTCGTGCCGGTGCTGATGTCGGCCGCCACCCTGCTGGGCGGCTTGCGCCTGGTGCCCGACACCGGGCGGCCGGACCCCACCGGCCGGCGCTTCGACGTGGCCGGCGCCGTCGCCCTCACCGCCGGCATGCTGCTACTGGTGTTCACGCTGGTCGAAGCCCCCGAGGCCGGCTGGGGATCGGGGCGCACGATCGGGTCGCTGGCCGGGGTGGCGGTCGTCCTGCTGATGTTCGCCGCCATCGAGCGACGGTCCCCGGCCCCGCTGGTCCGCCTCGGCATCCTGCGCTCCGGGTCACTGCTGCGGGCCAACGTCGGCGCCATGTCGCTGCTGGGTGGCTGGTTCGGCTGCCTGTTCGTCGCCACCCTCTACATGCAGGACGTGCGAGGCTGGTCGGCCACCGCGACCGGCCTGGCCGTCTGCCCGTCCGGCCTGGTGGTGGCGGTCCTGGCGCCCCGCATCGCCGCCCCGCTGGTCGGGCGGTTCGGGGTGACGCCGGTGGTCCTGGCCGGGCTGGCCGCCACCGTCCTCGCCTACGCGCTGTTCCTGCCCATCGACCTGGACTCCGGCTACGCAGCCGCCATGCTGCCAACGTTCCTGCTGGTGGGCGTGGGCTTCGCCCTGTGCTTCGGGCCGCTCAACATCGCCGCCACCAACGGGATCGCTCCCGAGGAGCAGGGCCTGGCCGGCGGCCTGCTCCAGACGTCGATGCAGCTGGGCCCGGCCCTGGTCCTGGCCGTCGTCACCGCCGTCAACGAGGCCAACACGGGCACGGGCGGCACTGCCCAGGCCCAGCTCGACGGCTTCCACGCCGCCCTCGTCGTACCCCTGGTCGTGGCCATCGTCGGCACCGCCGTCACGGCCCTCGGCCTCCGCCGCCCCCGAAAGGAGGAGCCGTCATGGAGCTAGGAGTGTTCGGCCTCAACGCCAAGGCCGCCCACGATCCCGCCACCACCGTCCGCCTGGCCCGCCGGGCCGAGGAACTGGGCTACGACTCGTGGTGGGTCGGCGAGCATGTCGTGGTCCCCACCGGCCCCGGCCCCCGCCCGATGGACCCCACCGACCCGATGCTCGACCCGCTCGTCCACCTGGCCTACGTCGCCGCGGTCACCGAGCGGCTGCGGCTCGGCACCGGCATCGTGATCCTGCCCCAACGCAACCCGCTGGTCCTGGCCAAGCAGGTCGCCAGCCTCGACGTCCTCAGCGGCGGCCGGTTGCTGCTGGGCGTCGGCGCCGGCTGGCTCGAGGCCGAGATGAACGCCATCGGCGTGGCCATGTCGGAGCGGGGCCGCCGCACCGACGAGTACCTGGACGCCATGCACGCCCTGTGGACCGAAGAGGCCCCCAGCTACCACGGTCGGCACGTGTCGTTCGCCGCCGTCGACGCCCACCCCCGTCCCGTCCGGCCCGACGGGCCCCGCATCGTGGTCGGCGGCCACAGCCCCGCCGCCTTCCGGCGGGCCGTCGCCTACGGGCATGGCTGGGTCGGCAACGGGAGCCGCCCCTCCGATCTGGTCCGTCACCTCGACGGCTTGGCGAAGGCCGCCACCGAGGTCGAGCGCCCCGCCCGCCTGGGCAAGCTGGAGGTGACGTTCATGCCGCTCGACCCGGTCGAGGTCGACCCGGCCGCCGCCGTCCGCTACGCCGACCTGGGGGTCGACCGCCTGCTCGTGTACCCGCTGCCCCTGACCACCGTCGACCAGATCGCGGCGTTCCTGGAGCGCCACGCCGGGCTCATGGGCTGAGGGGCAGGGGCGAGATGGCGATCAGGAGGGAGCGGCCTTCCAGGGTGTAGTTGGTGCCGACGGGGAGGGGTGTGGGGTCGGCGGCGCCGTCGGGCGTGCGGGTGTCGAGAACCGGGGTCCAGGTCGCCTCTGGGCGACCTGGGACGACGAGGTCGGCGGGCTGCTCGGCGGCGTTGAGGACCACGAGGACGTCGTCATCCGCTTCGGGCTGCCCGTCAGGCCCGAGGCGGTCGGCCCGGTCGCCGGCCAGCACAAGGGCCAGGTACCGGTTGCCCAGGTCCTCCCAGCGCTCCTCCGTCATCGAATTGCCCGACCGGTCGTACCAGACGGCGTCGCCGTCGCCGGTGAGGAACGTCCGCCGACGCAGCGCCGGGTGGGCCAGCTGCAGCCGCACGGCCCGGGACACGAAGTCGGTCAGCGCCGCGGCCGCCTCGGACGGCGCCCAGTCGTACCAGCTGATCGGGTTGTCCTGGCAGTACGCGTTGTTGTTGCCGCCCTGGGTGCGGCCGAGCTCGTCGCCGCCGGCGATCATGCTGACGCCCTGGGACACCAGCAGTGTGGCCAGCATGTTGCGCTGCTGGCGGGCCCGCACCGCCCGTATGGCGGGGTCGTCGGTCGGCCCCTCGACCCCGTAGTTGGCGGACCGGTCGTTGCTGGTGCCGTCGCGGTTGCCCTCGCCGTTGGCCTCGTTGTGCTTGCCCTCGTAGGCGACCAGGTCGGCCAGCGTCATGCCGTCGTGGGCCACCACGAAGTTCACCGAGGCGTCGGGGCCCCGCCGGGTGGACCCGTAGATGTCGCTCGACCCGGCGAGCCGGTCGGCCAGGTCGCCCACTGAGCCGCGCCCCCGCCAGAAGTCGCGCACCTCGTCGCGATATCGATCGTTCCACTCGGCCCAGCCGGCCGGGAAGCGGCCCACCTGGTAGCTGTCGGGGGCATCGATGTCCCACGGCTCGGCAATCAGCTTCACCCGGTTGAGCACCGGGTCCTGGTACAGCAGGTCGAAGAAGGCCGACAGACGATCGACGTAGCCATGGTTCCGGGCCAGCGCCGCGGCCAGGTCGAAGCGGAACCCGTCGACGTGCATCTCGGTAACCCAGTAGCGCAGGGAATCGAGCACGAGCCGCAGCGGCTCGGGCCGATCGGTCGCGACGCTGTTGCCGGTGCCGGTGGTGTCGGCGTAGCGGCTGGGATCGTCGTCCCTGTGCCGGTAGTACACCTCGTCGGCCAGCCCCCGGAACGACAGGGCCGGCCCGTCCGGACCGCCCTCGGCGGTGTGGTTGTAGACGACGTCGAGCACGACCTCCAGGCCGGCGGCGTGCAGCGTGGCGACCATCGTCTTGAACTCCGTCACCTGCGGGCCGGCGGTGCCTGATGCGCTGTAGCCCCCGTGGGGAGCGAAGAACCCGATGGTCGAGTAGCCCCAGTAGTTGCGCAGCCCCCGGTCCAGGAGGAACGGCTCGGTGAGGAACTGCTGCACCGGCATCAGCTCCACTGCGGTCACGCCCAGGTCCAGCAGGTGGTCGACGATCGCGGGGTGGGCCAGCCCAGCGAACGTGCCCCGCAGCGGCTCCGGCACGCCGGGATGCCGGGCCGAGATGCCCTTGACGTGGGTCTCGTAGAGGACGGTGTCAGCCCATGGCCGCCGGGGCGGCGCATCGTCGCCCCAGTCGAACGAGCTGTCCACCACCACCGATATCAGGTCCCGCGGCCCGCCCGACCGGACCGGCGTCATCGCCATGGCGTAGGGGTCCAGCAGCACCACACCGGGGTCGAACCGCAGGGCCCGGGCCGGGTCGTGCGGCCCAGTGGCCCGGAACCCGTAGCGCTGCCCAGGCCCGACGCCAGGGATCCGGGCGTGCCAGATGTCGGTCTCGGCGAACATCGGCACCTCGGTGGTCGCGCCCGGGCCGCCGTCGTCGCCGATGAGCACCAGCGACACGCTGCCGCCGTAGGCCCCGGCCGACGAGAACACCGCGAAGTTCGTCCCCTCGCCGTCCCACCACGCCCCCAGGCGCTGCGGGTCGCCCGGCAGCACCACCACACCCACCTCGTTCGTCACATCCGCACCTCCGCCCCGGGATGAAGAGTAGATGTGACCGCGGTTCCGCAGGGGGCGTTCAGGTGCCGGACCCTGGCGGTTGTTGCGTTGGTAACGCGGAGACAACACGGGTCAATAGGGCCGAAACGCGTGGGTGCGATCGTGAGAGCGGTCAGTGACGACCGTACGAAAGGACCTGCCCATGGCCACCGTCGAGCTCACCGAACTCGAGCGCAAGAGCCTCGAGGAGATCCCCCACCCGTCCCTCGGGGCGGGCGCCAACCTCTACGGCTCCACCAAGCTGTTCCCCGACTACCAGGCCGAGGACGGCGAGTCGTACCTCACGCTGATCCACGGCATCGCGCACGAGTCGTCGGTGGCGTTCGTGGCCATGCTGCAGGCCACCCGGGCGTTGCGGAAGGGCTTCGAGTCGGTCGCCTACTTCTACGGGCCGGGGTCGATGAACTGCATGGACACCCGTGGCTTCCCGATGACGGGTGACACCGCGTTCCCCGGCGAGCAGAACATCAACAACCAGATCAAGACCTTCATCGGCGAGGGCGGCAAGGTCTACTGCTGCCGCTTCGGGCTGTCGCTGCACGGCCTGCGCGAGGAGGACCTGATCGAGGGCGTCATCCCCGCCCACCCGCTGGACATCCAGGACTGCGTCATCGAGTACGCCCGCAAGGGCGCCATCATCAACTCGACCTACCTGTTCTGATGACCGACGTCCTGTGGCGGGCCGACGTCGCCGTGCGCGGCGTGCGGGTGGCGGCGCCGGTGTCCCGCCGGGGTGGGGCCGGCCCGTCCGACGACGGTCACCTGCTGCTCGATGGGATGGCGTCGGCGGTGCCGATCGTCGACGACAGCCCGTGGCGAGTGGCCGACGGCGTGCTGGTGTTCGACGGCGACGGGATGGCCGGGTCGGAGTCGGGGAAGGTTCCGGTCGAACTGGTGGGCCGGCCGCGGTTCTACGACCGGACGACTGCCACCGGGGTGCCGTACCACCAGATCGCCCGGCTCCACGGGGCCGACGTGTTGGCCACGACGGTGGTGCAGACCTGTGTGCGGTACGCCCCCGGGACCCGCTGCCGGTTCTGCGCCATCGAAGCGTCGCTGGCCGCCGGGGCCACCACCCGGGTGAAGGCGCCGGACGAGCTGGCCGAGGTGGCCGCGGCCGCCGTGGAGCTGGACGGTGTGCGCCAGATGGTGATGACCACCGGCACCTCGGCGGCGCTCGACCGGGGGGCGCGGTACCTGGGGCGCTGCGTCGCTGCGGTGCGGGCGGCAGTGCCGGGCCTGCCCGTTCAGGTGCAATGCGAGCCGCCCGGCGACCTCGGGGCCCTTGCCGCGCTACGGGACGCCGGAGCCACCGCCATCGGCATCCACGTCGAGTCGCTGGACGACGCGGTGCGGCGCCGCTGGATGCCGGGCAAGGCCACGGTGCCGCTGGCCGAGTACTGGGCGGCGTGGCAGGAGGCGGTGCGGGTCTTCGGCCGCAACCGGGTCTCGACCTACCTGCTGGTGGGGTTGGGGGAGGATGTGGACGCGCTGGTCGCGGGTGCGTGCGAGCTGGCCGATGCCGGCGTCTATCCCTTCGTCGTGCCCTACCGGCCGCTGGCGGGGACGTTGGCCGCTGACGTCGACCGGGTGCCGGCGCCTTCGCCCGAGCTCTTGGCCCGGGTGACCGCGGCAGTGGCCGAGCACCTGCGGTCGATCGGGATGGCCGGTGCCGACCAGGGCGCCGGTTGCGCGGCGTGCGGAGCGTGCAGCGCCCTGGCCGCCGCCGGGGGCTGACATGGCCGTGCTCTCCGACCTCGGCGGGCCCCGGCCTCCGGCGACACGGTCGGGGCTGCTGGTCGAGCCGGCCGATGCGGGGGCGGTGGCCGCGCACCGAAGCCTGCGGCACCGGGTGTTCGTCGAAGAGCAGGGCCTGTTCGACGGGAGCGACCGGGACGACGTCGACGACCACCCAGCCACCGTGGTGCTGGTGGCCCGCACGGCCGGCGGCGGCGACGTGGTGGGCGGGGTGCGGTTGGCGCCGGTCGACGCCGCCCTGGGCTGGTGGGCCGGGAGCCGCCTGGTGGTGGTGCCGGGCGCGCCGCCAGGTGTAGGCGCGGCGCTGGTGCGGGCAGCGTGCGCCCGAGCCGAGGACGAGGGGGCGCTGCGCTTCGACGCCCTCGTCCAGGCGGACAAGGAGCGGTTCTTCGCCCGGTTGGGCTGGGCGCGTCGCCGGGCCGACGACGTCGACCACGTCGACCACCTCGGGCTGCCCCACGTGGAGATGACCTGGCCCATCGGGACCGGCGGGGCGTCGGCTCGGGCCAAGGCCGTCATCGGCGAGGTGCTGGCCGGGCTGCGCCCGGGTGGCGAAGGCTGGGTGGGCGACGACGGGGCGCCCGTGCCGGGCAGCGACCTGGTGGCCGCCAGTGACGCCATCGTCCCGTCGATGGTCGAGCGCGACCCGTGGTGGGCCGGCTGGTGCTCGGTCCTGGTCAACGCCAACGACCTGGCCGCCATGGGAGCGACACCGGTGGGGCTGCTCGACACCCTGGCCGCGCCGACCACGTCGCTGGCCCGCCGGGTGGTGGCGGGCGTAACCGCCGCAGCTGAGCTCTACGGCGTCCCGGTCCTAGGCGGCCACACCCAGGTCGGGGTGCCGGCGGCGCTGTCGGTCACGATGCTGGGCCGCACCGCCCACCCCGTGCCGGGGGGCGGCGGTCGGCCGGGCGACACCGTGCGGGTGGTGGCCGACCTTTCCGGCGGCTGGCGTCCTGGCTACGGCGGCCGCCAGTGGGACAGCACCTCGACCCGGTCGGCCGACGAACTGCGACGTCTCGTGGGGACGCTGCAGCGGGTACGACCCCGCGCCGCCAAGGACGTGTCGATGGCCGGCCTGGTCGGCACCCTCGCCATGCTGGCCGAGGCCAGCGGCTGTGGCGCCGCGCTGGACGTCGCCGCTGTGCCCCGACCGGCGGCCGCTCAGCTGGCCGACTGGCTCACCTGCTTCCCCGGCTTCGCGCTGGTCACGGCCGGTGGCCCCCGGCCGACCCCGGTCGATGTCGCCCCCGCGATGGTTGTCCCGTGTGGACGCCTGACCGCGGAGCCGGGCGTGACCCTGGTGTGGCCCGACGGCTGGCGCACGCCAGTGGTCGACGGCCCGGTCGTCGGCCTGGGCCCCGCGGGGGAGGCGAGCTCGTGAGCGAGGTGGCCATCGGAGCGGTGGCGGCGCCGTTCGACCGGGACATCGAGGCGGGGTTCGCCCGGATCGGGGCCATTCTCGACGACGCCCGTGAGCAGGGCGTCGACCTGGTGGTCCTGCCCGAAGCCGCAATCGGCGGCTACGTGGCCGACCTCCACGACGTGGCCGAGCCGCCGCCCGCGCTCGACCCCGACGGCCCGGAGATCCGCCGGCTGGTCGACCTGGCCGGCGACCTGGTGGTGTGCGCCGGGTTCTGCGAGGCCGCCGACGACGTGCGCTACAACGCGGCAGTCTGCGTCGGCCGCGGCGAGGTGCTCGGCACCTACCGCAAGGTGCACCAACCCCTGGCCGAGGGATCCACCTACGGGGCGGGCGACAGCTTCTCGGCGTTCGACACGCCGGTCGGCCGGCTGGGCCTGTTGATCTGCTGGGACAAGGGCTTCGCCGAGGCGGCCCGGACGCTGGCGCTGGACGGGGCCACGATCGTGGCGTGCCTGTCGGCGTGGCCGGCCAGCCGCACGAACCGAGCGCCCCGCCTGGAGGACGATCGCTGGACCCGCCGCTTCGACCTGTTCGACCAGGCCCGGGCGCTGGACAACCAGTTCGTGTGGGTGGCGTCGAACCAGACGGGCTCTTTCGGGTCGCTCGACTTCGTGGGGCGGGCCAAGGTGGTCGGGCCGGGTGGCGACATCCTGGCCGCCACCGGCACCGGGCCCGGCATGGCGACGGTGCGGCTCGATGTCGAGGCCGAGATCGCCGCCCACCGGGCCGGCATGTGCAACCTGCGCGACCGCCGCCCCGACGCCTACCGCCTCGGCGCCTGGGAACCCGTCGCGTGACCGGTCGGGCCACCGATGTGCTGGTCGTCGGGGGCAGCGTTGCCGGATTGACCGCGGCGCTGGCGCTCGAGCGGCGGGGGGTCGACGTGGCGCTGGTCGAAGCCGACCCGGCCACGGCGGGCCAGGGTGGGGGAGCCGACGACGCGCCCCGCCGAGCGACCCCGCAGGCGGGCCACTCGCACACCTTCCTGGCCCGGTGCCGCTCGCTGTTGCTGGCCGAGGCACCCGACGCCCTCGACGCCCTGCTCGCCGCCGGCGGCCACGAGATCGTCCTCGCCGACCAACGCCCGGCGACCGTCCCGGCCCACACGACCCACCCGGAGACCGCCCAGCTGGTGGCGCTGGCCGCCCGGCGCAGCACCTTCGAAGCCGCCCTGCGGCGGGTCGCGCACCGCCGCCCCGGGATCCGCCGGCTGAGCCCACGCCGGGCCATCGCCCTCCTGGTGAACGACCGCCAGGTCCGGGGTGCGGTGTTCGACGACGGCAGCAGCGTGGCTGCCCGCCTCGTGGTCGACGCCACCGGCCGCCGCACTTCGATGCCCGGCTGGCTGGTCGACCACGGCATCGCCGTCGACGAGCAGAGCGAGGAGTGCGGGATCGCCTACCTCACCCGCTTCTACCGCCGCCCGCCCGGCGCACCCGACCTGCCGCTGGACCGGGGGTTCGCCGCCGGTGGCTCGTTCGACCGCTACTCCTGTCTGGTGTTCCCCGGTGACGGCGCCACGTTCTCGGTGACGTTCGGCGTCCTGCCCGAGGACCGCACGCTGCGGAGCCTGTTGCGCGAGCCCGACGCGTTCGGGACGGCGGTCCGATCCATCCCGAGCTTGGCACCATGGCTGGACGCCGAGCCGATCTCGGAGGTGCGGATGATGGCCGGGCTGGTCAACCGCCTGCGCAACCCGGTGGTCCCGGGCTGGACCGCAGTGGGCGACGCCGCGGCCACCACCAATCCGGCGCACAGCCGGGGCTGCACGCTGGCCGCGGTGCACGCGGTTGCGGTGGCCGACGCTGCGGCCGCCCACGACGATCCCGCTGAGCTGGCCCAGGCCTGCGCGGCGGTGGTCGACGTCGAGCAGGCGCCATGGGTCGCGGACTCGATCGACCAGGACCGGGACCGCCTCGCCCGCTGGCGGGCGCCCGGCCAGGCACCACACCCGGTCCCGGACCGCCGCAGGCTGACCAACGGCGAAGCCTTCGCGGCAGCTCGTCACGACGCCTACGTCTGGCGGCGGTTCAACCGGCTGCAGCAGCTGCTCGAGAAGCCCGACGACGTCCTCGCCGACCCCCGCGTCGTCGCCCGGGTGCGAGCCGTCCAAGCCACGGGGGCCCGGACGCCCGGCCTCGACGGGCCGACGCACCCCGAGCTGGTCGACCTGCTGGCCGGCGAGCGGGTCGCATGACCCGGGTCGCGGTGGCCGCCGGGCACTTCGGCCGGGACGTTGCCTTCAACCTCCAGCGCATCGAGGCGATCGTGCGCGAGGCGGCCGACGCCGCGGCCGACCTGCTCGTGCTGCCCCACGGTGTCCTCACCGGTTACCACGACCACCTGGCCGGTGAACGCGACGACGAGCCGCCCCAACTACCTGCCGCGGTGAGGCTCGACGGGCCCGAGGTGCCCGCGGTGGTCGCCACCGTCGCCACCGCCGAGCGACCGCTGGTCGTGTGCTTCGGCATCACCGAGGACGTCGGTGGCGAGCGGGCCAACACCGCCCTGTGCGTCGACGGGAGCGGCATCCTGGGGTCGCATCGCAAGGTGCACCTGCCGGCGGGCGAGGTCGCCTGGTACCAGCCGGGCGACGGGTTCGCCCCGGTGGCCACACCGGTGGGGCGGCTCGGTCTGCTGGTGGACTACGACAAGACGTTTCCCGAGGCCGCCCGCTGCCTGGCGCTCGACGGGGCCGAGCTGCTGGTCTGCGTGTGCGCCTGGCCGGCCAGCCGGACCAACCGGGCCCGCTCGCTGCCCGGCGACCGCCAGCGCCGCATGTTCGACCTGTACGACCGGGCCCGGGCGGCGGAGAACCAGCTGTGGCTGCTGTCGGCCAACCAGATCGGGCGGCATGGGACGCTGCGGTTCCTGGGCCAGTCCAAGGTGGTGCGGCCCGACGGCGAGGTGGTGGCCTCGGTGGGTGCCCGGGCCGGCCTGGCCACCGCCGACATCGACGTTGCCGCGGGCATCGACCGCGCCCGCCGCCGCTTCAACCACCTCAAGGAGCGCCGCCCCGACCTCTACCACCAGCTGTGCGCGTCGCCCTACTGACGTACTCGACGCGGCCGCGGGGCGGGGTGGTCCACACCCTGTCGCTGGCTGAGGCTCTGGCCGCCCTGGGTGCCGACGTCACGGTCCACGCGGTCGGCCGCGCCGGTGACGACCGGTTCTTCCGCCCCGTTGCCCCGGCGGTGCGGGTGCGCGTGACGCCGCTGCCCGACATCGAGGGCGAGACCGTGGGCCAGCGGGTCCTCCGCTCGATCGAAGTCCTGGCCGCGTCGGTCGACGTGCCGGACTACGACATCGTCCACGCCCAGGACTGCATCTCCGCCAACGCCGTGCCGGGTGTGATCCGTACCGTCCACCACCTCGACCACTTCACGACCCCCGAACTGGCCGCCTGCCACGAACGCGCCATCGTCACCCCGATCGCCCACATCTGCGTGTCCCGAGCCGTCGCCGCCGAGCTGCGCGCCGGTTGGGGGATCGACGCCACGGTCATCCCCAACGGCGTCGACGCCGCCCGCTTCACCGTCGCCGCGTCCGACACCGCCGCCCAGTCCCGCTGGCGGAAACGCCTCGGCGACGACCCCATCGTCCTCGCGGTCGGTGGCATCGAGCCCCGCAAGGGCACCATCGCACTGGCGGAAGCCATGGCCCTGCTGCCAGACGCCCGCCTGGTGATCGCGGGTGGCGAGACCCTCTTCGACTACCGCCCCTACCGCGAAGCGTTCGACCGAGCCTGCACGCGCCTGGGCGTCGAGCCCCTCGTCCTGGGTCCCGTCCCCCACGACGATCTCCCGCCCTTGGTCGCCGTGTCCGACACCTTCGCCTTCCCGTCGAAGAAGGAAGGCTTCGGCCTCGCCGCCATGGAAGCCCTCGCCGCTGGCACCCCGGTCGTGATGTCCGACCTCCCGGTCCTCCGGGAGATCTTCCAGGACACCGTCCTCTACGCCCACGACCCCGGGTCGCTGGCCGCGGCGCTGCAAGCGTCTCTCCACCACCCCGACCCCACCCGCACCGCCGCCGGCCGAGCACTGGCCGCCACCCACACCTGGCACGCCGCGGCCCGAGCCCACCTCGCCCTGTACGAGGACCACCTCACCGGAAGCCCCTCCGCCCGGCGACCTGTATAACCGTTGTCACACAGAACCTCGAAAGACCACGGCAGGCTGCGTCACAGGTCCTCTTCACGTCTACGCAACGTGCCCGTGACGACACCACGGTTACATCGAGTGAGCTCAACCTGAGCGGCGGATGGAGGACAGGGTGTCGGAGGGCAGGACGTGAACGTCGTGCTGGAGCGTCCGGAGGCGGAAGCCGGGCGCGGAAGACGAGGGGCTAGGGGCGAGACAACGGTCGAGGGAGTCGCCGTCGTCATGCCCGCCTACAGGGAACAGGACAACCTTGCGGCCACGGTCGAGGACTTCGTCGGCACGCTGGAGCGGGCTGGGGTGGAGCACCGGGTGGTGGTGGTGAATGACGGCAGCCCCGACGACACCGGCGTGGTGCTCGACGACCTGGCTGAGCGCTACCCCGGGCGGGTGGTTGCGGTGCATCACGAGGTCAACCGGGGCTACGGCGCCGCGGTGCGCAGCGGCATAACGGCGGCGTTGGAGCGGACGTCGACGCGGCAGATCCTGCTCACCGACTCCGACGGGCAGTTCCATGCCGATGACCTGCTGGGGTTCCTCGAGGTGCAGCGCCGGACCCGCGCTGACGCGGTGATCGGCTACCGCCGGAAGCGAGCCGACCCGTGGCGGCGCAAGCTCAACGCCTTCTTCTGGACGCTGGGCTCGCGCCTGCTGCTGCGCACCGGTAGCCGCGACGTCGACTGTGCCTACAAGTTGATCGACCGCCGACTGCTGGAGGGCGTGACGCTCACGGGTCAGGCCGCTGCCATATCCCCCGAGCTGCTGGCCAAGATCCGAGGCCCCCGCCGCAAGGTGGTGGAGCACCCGGTCGAGCACTACGCCCGGGAGCACGGCGAGCAGACCGGGGCCAAGCTCTCGGTGGTCCTGCGCTCGTTGGTCAGCCTGGGCGGGGTCTACGTCGACCTTGTGCGCGAGCGACGGCGCTGGGCTCGGCTGCGCCGGGCGGTGCAGCCCGCCGAGAGGGGCCTGGCCGCGGCCACGGTGGTCGCCGGCGTGGTGTCGGTGGCGACGTCGGTGCTGTACAGCCGCCAGGGCACGGCCCTGGCGTACCCGGACGCGGTCTCGCACGTGTTGATCTCGCGGCGGGTGGTGGCGAGCCCCACCGACGGTGCCGCCCAGTTGGGCGGGGTGTGGCTGCCGCTGCCGCACGTGCTGTCGCTGCCGCTGGTGTGGAGCCGGGCTCTGTACGAGAACGGGATGGCGGCGACGGTGGTGTCGATGGCGGCCTTCGTGGCCACCGCCCGCTACCTGTACAAGCTGGCCACCCGGCTGGCCAGCAGCCGCTACGCCGGGCTGGCGGCGGCCGCCCTGTTCGTCGCCAACACCAACGTGCTGTACCTGCAGAGCACACCGATGACCGAGACGCTGCTGCTGGCGTGCATCGCGGCGGCCGTCTACCACCTGCACGAGTGGTGCCGGACCGGCCGGTACGGCCAGTTGGCGGCCACGTCCGTCGCGACACTGCTGGCCACGCTCACCCGCTACGAGGGTTGGGTGCTGGCGGTCGCCGTGGCCGCGGTGGTGGCGTGGACCCTGTTGCGCCACCGCCGGCCCTGGGCCCGGTTCGAGGCTCACATGATCTTCTTCGGGCTGGTGGCGTTCAGCGGGATCGGCGGCTGGGTGCTGTGGAACCAGGTCATCTTCGGCGACGCCCTCAACTTCCAGAACGGGGCCTACGCCAAGCCGTCGCTGTGGGTGTCGGCCGACGAGCCGGCCCAGCGGAGCTGGGGCGCGGCGCTGCGCACCTACCTGCACGCCATGGCCTACGACCTGGGCTGGGTTGTGCTGGGTCTGGCGGTGCTGGGCGTGGTGGTGCACCTCGCCCGGCAGCACCGGCGGCCGGGGGCAGTGGCGCCGTACGTGCTGTGGGTCTTCCTGCCGTTCTTCGTGTTAGCGCTCCACAGCGGGCAACGGCCCCTCCACGTGCCCGAGGTCGGCGGGCTGCCCCTCTACAACGTGCGCTTCGGGGTGGTCATGTCGCTGGCCACCTCGGTGTTCGCCGGCTACCTGGTGGGCCGGCTCGTACGAGGGTCGCTGGGCTGGCGGGGGCGCTACGGCCCGGCCGTCGCCTTCGCGCTGGGCGCCGCCGCGGTCATTGTCGCCGCCGTGGCGGTGCCCGGCACGGCAACCCGGGCTGAGGCGATCGCCTTCCGAGCCGGCGCCGCCGAGCGGGCCAACGCCGACGCCTCCGCCTGGCTGCGCGACCACTACGACGGTGGGCTGGTGCTGATGGAGTCGTTCGGCAACGAGTCGGTCACGTTCGACTCCCGGATCCCCACCGAGCACATCGTCTACGAGGGGAGCTTCCGTAGGTGGGAGCCGGCCCTGGCCCACCCCGCCCGGCACCACATCCGCTGGATCTATCTGCGCACCACCCCCGGCAGCCCCGACGACACTGCCAAAGCGCTGGCCGGCTCGGCCCAGCTGGCCTCCGACTACCGGCTGGTCTGGTCGGACCACGATCGGGAGATCTACCGGCGGCGCGGGGCCGGCTCGTGAGCGGGTCGACCGCCCCGCTGCCCGACGACCTCAGCGCGGTGGAGCTGCTTAGCGGGGGACAGGCGAGGGCTGCCACGGCAGTGGTCGGAGTCCTGACCGGGCTCTATGCCGTGGGCCTCGTAACCGGCACCGGACCGTCGCTCGTCGACGTGGCCGCGGCCGCCATCGCCGTGATCACCGTGGTGTACGTGGTGGTCATCGCCTTCAAGCTGCTCCTGGTCCTCGGGGCAGGGAGCGCGCCGGCGCTGCGATTCGACGCCGCCGAGGTCTGCGCCGTCGCCCCCGACGACCTCCCCCGCTACACGATCCTGGTGCCGCTGCACCGGGAGGGCGAGGTCCTGGCGCACCTGCTGACCCGCCTGGAGAACCTCGACTACCCCGCGGACAAGCTGCAAGTGCTGCTGCTGATCGAGGAGGACGATGCCGAGACCCGCCACGCCCTTCAGGCCGTGGTCGCCGGCGACGCCGGCCTGGGCCCACAGTTCGAGGCGGTGCTGATACCGCCGGACGGGCCGCGCACCAAACCCAAGGCGTGCAACGTGGGCCTGGCCCGGGCCGACGGCGAGTACTGCGTGATCTACGACGCCGAGGACCGCCCCGACCTCGATCAACTGCGCAAGGCGGTGATGGCATTCCGGCAGGAGCCCGACCGGGTGGTCTGCGTGCAGGCCGAGCTGCAGTACTGGAACCCGTGGACCAACTGGCTGACCCGCTGCTTCGCGGCCGAGTACGCCACCAACTTCAGCCTCTTCCTGCGGGGCCTCGACCGCCACCAGCTCGCCATCCCGCTGGGCGGCACCTCGAACCACTTCCGCACCGACGCCCTGCGCGACCTCGGGGGATGGGACCCCTACAACGTCACCGAGGACGCCGACCTGGGCATCCGCATCGCCCGCCGCGGCTGGGACGTGCGCATGATGCAATCGGTCACCGAGGAGGAGGCCAACAGCCACCTCGGCAACTGGATCCGCCAGCGCAGCCGCTGGATCAAGGGCTACATGCAGACCTGGCTGGTGCACATGCGCAACCCCTGGCGGCTGTGGCGCGAGCTGGGCACCCGGCGCTTCCTGGCCTTCCACCTGGCCGTCGGCTTCTCGACCTTCACCACCCTGGTCAACCCCGGCTTCTGGGCGCTGACCCTGGTCTACCTGGCCACCGGCCCCGACCACATCGCCCGCCTGTTCCCCGGCTGGGTGCTGTACCTGGGCCTGGCCACCATGGTCCTGGGCAACGCTGTGATGGTGTACACGCTGATGGTCGGCTGCATGGAGCGGGGCCTGCACCGGGCCGTGCGGGTCATGCTCAGCGTCCCGGCCTATTGGGCGCTTATGAGCATCGCGGCCTACAAAGCCCTGTTCCAGCTCCTCCGGCCGAGCCGCCGCCACTACTGGGAGCTCACCGTCCACGGCCTGGTCGATCAGGCCGCCCCTGCCCCCGCCGTCCCCGTCGTCAGCTGATCTCGACGTTGTCGAAGGTGGCCGTGCCGGGGGTGGCGCCGTTGTGGGAGGTGACGGCAAGGCCGATCTCGGTCGGGCCGGTGTAGGTCAGCTGCGCTGTGCCGATGGTGGTCCACGTGGTGCCGTCGGTGGACGTTGAGGCGGTGACCGTGGTGCCCTGGCGCTGGAGCCGGAGCCAGACCGGCAGGCTCGGGGTCGGGTCGCCGGGTTGGTCGCCGTTGAAGTCGTGCTGGAGGTGGACGCCGTGGCCGGGGGTCACCGCCAGGAAGGCATAGGGCGAGCCGGCGACGGCGGCCTGCTTGACCATCACGCCGGCTTTGGCCCACGGGTCGGTGGGCGACTGCGACAGCAGGCGGGCGGTGATCGTGCCGTCGCCGGCCAGGGTCTGGTGCGCGAACTGGAACTGGTCGGCGTCGGCCCAGACGTCGTTGCCTGCTCCGGTTACCGTGAACAGACCGGCCGGCGGCCCGTAGCCCGACGAGCCGGCCAGCGCGGGGGCGCCCACGTCGGTCGACTGCCACGGTGAGGGCAGCGGCCCGGGCGGTTGGGGCGGGTCGGGCAGCTGCTCGACCGTCACGTTGTCGTAGGTGACGATCGACCGGGCGATCGTGGCGTGGGCCGACACCGCCAGGCCCGCGGTCGCCGTGCCCGACAGCGGGACCGTGGCGGTGCCGATCGCCTGCCACGTCGTGCCGTCGGCCGAGGTCTCGGCGGTGACCTGCGTGTCGTGGCGGGTCAGGCGCAGCCACAGCGGCAGCGTGGAGGTGGCTGCTCCGCCCTGGTCGCCGGTGAAGCCGTACTGGTGGTGCACGCCGTGGCCGGGGGTCACCGCCAGGAACGAGTAGGGCGCGCCCGCGGCGGCCGACTGCTTGACCATGACCCCGGCCTTGGCCCACGGGTCGGTGTCGCCCTGGGTCAGGATCCGGGCCGTGATCCGGCCGTGCACCGGGATCGGCTGGTAGGCGTAGTGGAGCTGGTCGGTGGTCTCCCACACGTCGTTGCCGGACCCGGCCACCGTGAACGTGCCGTCGTCGGTGAACGCGTAGCCCGAGGCGGAGGGCGCCCCGATGTCGGCGTCCTGCCACGGCGCCGGCAGCGGCGGGTGCTCGTCATAGGTCAGCGTGTAGGCGGTGTCCCCGGCGGGGGTGGCGACGGTGTGGTTCTGGGCTCCGCCGTCGGACCACGAGCCGAACAGGAACAGGTTGCTGCCCACCTGCTGGGGTGACGGCGCGCCCAGGGTGTGCTGGGCGCCGACCACCGCCTGGGTGGTGAACGAGCCGTGCTTGGGCACGCCGTCGAACGTGAACACCGGGTCGGGTGAGCTGGCCTGCACGGTGAGGCTGGCCAGGTTGGGGTGGATCTGGACCGACGTGGTGGCGGCCAGCCCGCCGCTGTCGGTGGCGGTGGCGAGGATCTCGAACCACGTGTTGGCGGCGTTGTCGGGCACGGGGGCGATGGTGAAGCTGCCGTCGGCCGACCCGGTGATCGGGCCCAGGTAGGGGTGGATGTGGTCGGCGTGGTGGAAGACCACCTTCCACGAGAACGCCGCGCCCGGCAGGGCGCCGTCCTCGGGGTCGGTGGCCGTGGCCGCGTAGTGGATGGTGTCGCCGGCGTCGTAGTGCCCGCCGTCGCTGGGCGCGGTGATTGTGACGGTCGGTCTTCGGTTGCCGACGACGACGGGCACCTTGGCCTGGGCGGTCTTGTCCCCGTCGCTGACGGTGAGGGTGGCGACGGGTTTGCCGTCGGCGGTGTAGGTGTGGGTCGGGTCGGGGTCCGACGAGGTGGTGCCGTCGCCGAAGTCCCAGTGGTACGTGAGCGGGCTGGCCTCGGGGTCGTGCGACCCGGCGGACGAGAAGGCCACCTCCAGCGGGGCCAGGCCGTCGGTGGGGGTCCCCGTGGCCGTAGCGACCGGGGCCTGGTTGCCGCCCGATGCCGACCAGCGGTACAGCTCGCCGGGATAGATGTTGAGCTGCCACATCGACCCGTCGGGCGCCTGGGACAGCTGCACCGGGGTGCCGGCGTCGGTGTCGAACACGTGGTCGGACAGCACCGAGCTGTGGTCCGAGCTCAGCTTCAGGTAGTGGATGAAGTGGAGCGTGTAGTCGGCGTAGAAGAACGAGTCCTTGTACTGCTCGGGCAGGGCGTCGCCCGAGTACCACAGTGCCGACGTGATCGATCCGGCGTGCTCGGGCGGCGGCGTGTGGTCGTAGGTGAACAGCGGGTTGATGTAGGGGCAGCCGCTGCACGTACCCTCGGCGTCGGGCCAGCCGTAGTTGCCGCCGGCCTGGATGACGTCGACCTCCTCCTCCAGGCTGCCGCCCACGTCGCCGGCGATGGCCCGGCCGTTGGGGAGGAAGTCGAAGCGGAACGGGTTGCGCAGCCCGTACGCCCAGATCTGCGGCAGAGCATTGGGCGTGCCCACGAAGGGGTTGTCAGCGGGTGCGCTGCCGTCGGGGTTCAGGCGCAGGATCTTGCCGTGGACCGTGGTCAGGTCCTGCGAGTTGGGGCTGAAGGTGTTCATCCCCATCGCCCAGTAGAGCTTGCCGTCGGGGCCGAAGCGGATCTCGCCGCCGTGGTGGAAGACGTTGGCCTGCTGGGTCGACTCCATCAGCACGACCTCGCTGCCCAGGTCGATGCTGTCGGCCGCCACCGTGAACCGCGACAGCCGATCGTGGTTGGCCGGCGTGGTGTAGGAGACGTAGAGGTGGCCGGTGGTGGCGTAGTCGGGCGCCGGCTCCAGCCCCAGCAGCCCCCGCTCCTCGGCCGCGTTGACCGGGATGGCGGCCAGGGGGTGCAGCGTCCCGTCCATCAGCATCTGGATGGTTCCCGCCTTCTCGGCGATGAGCACGCTGCCGTCGGGCAGGAAGCGGAACGCGGTCGGCTCCTCCAGGCCGCCGACCACCAGCGTGCGGTCGACGTCTGGTGGTCGTGGGCCGCACCCCGTCGTCCCGAACGCCAACAGGACCATGACGAAGGCGACCGCTACCCGCCGAACTCGAGCCCGCACGGCGCCACGGTAAGAGCCGTCCGTGACCTGAGCGTTTCCTGGACGTTGCGAAACCCAGCGTTCATTCGGGACGAACTTCCCGGAAACGTCGCGGTGCTGACCTTCAACGAACTGTTGAAGGAACAGGTGACGACAGCAACCTGTGGGAGGGCAAGTGGCAGCGCAGTTCAACCGGCGGACCTTTCTCCGCACCGGCGCCGCGGGGATCGGCGGAGGGATCCTGCTGGGCGGTGGGCTCCTGGCCGCGTGCGGCGGGGACGACGATGACGACTCGACGTCAGGCAAGGACAGCGGCTCGAAGGACTTCGGGACGCTGAACTTCCAGCTCTCGTGGATCAAGAACGTCGAGTTCGCCGGCGAGTACATCGCCGACACCAAGGGCTACTACCAGGCCGCCGGCTTCTCGAAGGTGAACCTCATGGCGGGCGGCCCGAACGTGCAGCAGGACTCGATCGTGGCGTCGGGCCAGGCGTTCGTGGGGATCTCGGCGCCCGACATCACCGGCCCGGCGATCCTGGCCGGCGCCCCACTGATCGCGGTCGGCGCGCTCTACCAGAAGAACCCGTTCGCCGTGATGAGCCTGGCCGAGAATCCGCTCGAGACGCCCGAGGACATGATCGGGAAGAAGATCGGCGTCCAAGCGGTGAACGAGCCGGTGTGGGCGGCCTTCCTCAAGGCCAACAGCATCGACCCGAGCAAGATCACCAAGGTGCCGGCCCAGTTCGACCCGACGCCGCTGGCCGACGGTGAGGTCGACGGCTGGTTCTCGTTCTTCACCAACGAGCCCAACCTGCTCAAGCTGCAGGGCATCGACACCGAGGTCATGCTGCTGGCCGACAACAACTACCCGCTCGTCAGCGAGATCTACGTCGTGAAGAAGGACGTCCCGTCGGGCGACCGGGACAAGCTCAAGGCCCTGCTGGTGGCCGACATCAAGGGCTGGCGGGACTCGCTGAAGGACCCGGCCGAGGGCGCCAAGCTCGCCGCCGAGACCTACGGGAAGGACCAGAAGCTCACCACCGAGGAGCAGACCCTCGAGAGCAAGTCGCAGAACACGGTCATCCTCACCGAGGACACCAAGGCCAACGGCATCCTCACGGTGACCGACGAGCTGGTCGACGCCAGCATCGAGTCGCTCGGCCTCGGCGGCGTGAAGATCACCGCCGACAAGCTCTTCGACCTCTCGGTCATCGAGGAGGTCTACGAGGAGAACCCCGCCCTCAAGGAACCTGTCGCCTGATGGTGGCGCTGCCCGCTGTGCCGGATGCCGTCGGGGCGGACGATGCGGGCCCGGAGCCGCGCAGTGTTGCGGGCGACGACGGCCTGGCGCTGCGGGGCCTGACGAAGACGTTCAAGGTCGGCCGGCGACCGGTCCCCGCCCTCGACGGCGTCGACCTGGTCGCCCCGACAGGGGCGTTCGTGGCGCTGCTGGGGCCGTCGGGGTGCGGCAAGTCGACGATCCTGCGGATACTGGCCGACCTGGAGCAGCCGACCGCCGGGACCGCCACCGTGCACGGCATGGCGCCGGCGGTGGCCCGGCGGTCGCACCAGATCGGCATCGCGTTCCAGGACGCCGCCCTGCTGCCGTGGCGATCGGTCACCGCCAACATCCGGCTGCCGCTCGAGGTCAGCGGGGTCAAGGCACCAGCCGGCACGATCCCCGACCTGATCAAGCTGGTCGGGTTGGAGGGCTTCGAGAACGCGCGCCCGGCCCAGTTGTCGGGTGGGATGCGCCAGCGGGTGGCCATCGCCCGGTCGCTGGTCGTCGAGCCCAAGGTGCTGCTCCTCGACGAGCCGTTCGGGGCACTCGACGACCTGAAGCGGCGCCACCTCAACCTGGAGCTGCAGCGGATCTGGACCGAGCGGGCCACCACCACGCTGCTGGTCACCCACTCGATCGCCGAGGCGGTGTTCCTGTCCGACGTGGTCGCGGTGATGTCGCCCCGGCCCGGCCGGATCATCGCCGAGGTCCCCATCGACCTGCCGCGGCCCCGCACGCCGACCCTGATGCGCACCGAGCCGTTCCACGAGCTGTGCGACCACCTCAGCGAGCTGCTGTTCGACCACGGCGGAGCCACCGACGAGGTGGCGGAAGCGCTGCAGGGACCGGAGGGGTGACCCGGTGAGGCGCTATCTGGGCGGGGCGGCCGGGATCGTCGGTCTGCTGGTGACGTGGCAGGTGCTGGGTGTTGCGGTGTTCGGCGACACGGGCGCGGTTCCGCCGCCCACCGCCATCGTCAGCCAGATGCGCGACGACGGCTGGGACTTCTACGCCACCAACCTGTCGACCACCGCGACCGAGGCGGCCTGGGGATGGCTGTGGGGGAACGCCCTGGCGGTGGCCTTCGCCGGGTTGTTCGTCGTGCTGCCCTTCGCCGAGAAGGCACTGATGCGGCTGGCGATCGCCTCGTACTGCTTGCCGGTCATCGCCATCGGGCCGATCCTCCACGTGGTGTTCGGCGCCGACACCGCCCGGGTGGTGCTGGCCGCGCTGTCGGTCTACTTCACGACGCTGGTCGCGATGCTGCTGGGCCTGCGCAGCGCCGACCGGACCAGCCTCGACGTGGTCCACGCCTACGGCGGCGGGGGCTGGGGCAAGCTCCGCAAGGTGCGGTTGTGGGCCTGCCTGCCGAGCCTGTTCGCCGGCTTGCGGATCGCAGCCCCCGCTGCGGTGCTGGGCGCCATCATCGGCGAATACCTGGGCGGCGAGAAGGGGCTCGGCATCGCCATGATCGCCGCCCAGACGTCGCTGGTGGTGCCCCGCACCTGGGCCATCGCCCTGGTCGCCACCGCGGCCGCGGCGCTGGCCTACGCGGCGACCGCCCTGGTCGAACGCCTGCTCACGCCGTGGGCGCCACGGGTGGTTCGATGACCGGGGTCGAGCGAGTTCGGGGTCTGGGGGCGCGTGTGGGGTTCTGGGCGCTGTCGGTGGCAGTTGCGCTGGGGGCGTGGCAGCTGTTCCTGGTGGTGTTCGACGTCGACGACTTCAACGGCCGGGGTCCGCTCGACGTGTGGCACCACCTGGTCACCGACCCGAGCTCCCAGACCAACGGTGGCCAGCTGACCGTCGGCCAGAGCCGCCACCAGCTGTGGGAGGCGTCGCTCACGACGCTGCGCGACGCCGCCATCGGCCTGGTGGCCGGCAGCATCGCCGCGATGTTGGTCGCGGTGGCGTTCACGCTGTGGCGGAGCGTCGAGCACACGTTCATGCCGCTGGCGATGGTGCTGCGATCGGTGCCGCTGGTGGCCATGACCCCGCTGATCGCACTGGTCTTCGGTCGAGGCCTGGTGGGCGTGGCGGTGATCGCCGGGATCGTCACGTTCTTCCCGACCCTGGTCAACGTGACCCTGGCACTGCGGTCCACGCCGCGGGAGGCCGTCGACCTGTGCCACGCCTACGGCGCATCCTCGGCCCAGACGCTGCGCAAGGTGCAGCTGCCGGTGGCGCTGCCCGCCCTGTTCTCGTCGCTGCGGATCGCCGCGCCACTGGCCCTGGTCGGGGCACTCCTGGCCGAGTGGCTGGCCACCGGCGACGGCCTCGGCTACCTGATGCTGCTGTCGATGAACAGCTTCGAGAAGGACCAGCTGTGGACAGGGGTGTTCCTGGTGACCGTGTACTCGGTGGCGCTGTACTCGCTGATCGGTGCCGTCGAGCGCCGGGTGCTGGCCCGCTTCGCCGACGGCGCCTGATGGGTTCCGGACCTCGGTTGCTGGCGGCCATACTTCGCTCCGGTGCCCGCTCGACATCCTCTTCTCGTTGCGCTGGCGCCGGTCGCCGAAGCGCTGGGCGCCACCCTGGTGGCGCCGTCCCGGCTGCGGGCGGGCGACATCCCGCTGGAGTGGGAGGGCGCCGTCGTCGGCGGCCTGCGGCTGCCGGGGGTGCACGGGGCGCTCGACCGGATGATCGCTGCGGTCGAGGCGGAGCTGGGCGGCCGGCTGGCCGAGCTTTCACGGGAGGACAAGCAGCGGGCGGTCCACCTGCTCGACGAGCGGGGCGCGTTCCAGCTGCGGCGGTCGGTGGAGGAGGTCGCCGACGCCCTCGGGGTCAGCCGGTTCACGGTGTACAACTACTTGAACGCGGTGACCCCATGACCCTCCATGCCGAGTTCACGGTCGAGCCCTTCGTCGAGGGCGCCCCCGGCCCCCACGTCCAGGCCGCCGTCGACGCCGCGGTCGCTGCCGGCCTGGCCATCGACTTCGGACCGTTCGGCACCGCGGTGTCCGGCGACGACGAGGTCGTGCTCGACGCGATCGACTCGGTCGTGCGGGCCGCGCTGGCGGCCGGCGCCACCCGCATCTCCGTCCAGCTGGAACGCCGCTGATGGACGATCTGGTCGTGACCGGCGCCGAGCTGCTGGTGACGATGGACGACGACCGCCGGGAGCTCGCCGGTGGTTGGGTCGCCTGCCGGGACGGCTTCGTCACCGCGGTGGGTAGCTCCTCCGAGGAGCCGCCGCCGACGGCGAGGACCCTGCGGGCCGACGGCTGCCTGGTGACGCCGGGCCTGATCAGCACCCACCACCACATCTACCAGAACCTCACCCGAGCCTTCCGGCCGGCCACCGCGGCGTCGCTGTTCGATTGGCTCGTCGCCCTGTATCCCCGCTGGGCCCGCCTCGACACCGAAGGCGTCTACCTGTCGACATGGGTCGGTCTGGCCGAGTTGGCGCTGGGCGGGTGCACCACGTCGACCGACCACCTCTACGTTCACCCCGCCGGGGCCGGGGACCTGCTGACGGCCGAGATCGACGCCGCCCGCGAGCTGGGGTTCCGGTTCCACCCCACCCGGGGCTCGATGTCGCGGTCCGAGAAGGACGGCGGTCTTCCGCCGGACTCGGTGGTGCAAGACGACGACGCGATCCTGGCCGCGTGCGAAGCCGCGGTCGCCAAGCACCACGACCCCCGGCCGGGCGCGATGGTGCAGATCGCGCTCGCGCCGTGCTCGCCGTTCTCCGTGACACCCGACCTCATGCGCCGGACCGCCGAGCTGGCCGAGCGCCTCGACGTCCGGCTGCACACCCACCTGGCCGAGGATCCTGACGAGGACAGCTACTGCCTCGCCACCTACGGCTGCCGCCCGATCGAGCACTTCGAGGACTGCGGCTGGGGCACCGACCGGGCCTGGGTCGCCCATTGCATCTACCCGAACGACACCGAGATCGCCCGGCTCGGGCGGTGGGGGACCGGGGTCGCGCACTGCCCCAGCTCCAACATGATGATCGGCGGCGGCGGCATCGCCCGGGTCACCGACTTCCGAGCGGCGGGCGTCCCGGTGGGCCTGGGCTGCGACGGCTCGGCGTCCACCGACAGCGCCTCCATGTGGATGGAGTCCCGGGCCGCGCTGCTGCTGGCCCGCCAGCGGGGTGGGCCGACAGCGTTCACCGCCCGCGATGCACTGGAGCTGGGGACGTTGGGCTCGGCCGCCTGCCTCGGCCGCACCGGCGAGCTGGGCGTCCTGGCCCCAGGAGCGGTCGCCGACCTGGTGGCGTGGAAGCTCGACGGCCCGGCGTTCGCCGGAGCGCTCAGCGACCCGGTCGAGGCCTGGCTGCGCTGCGGCCCGGTCGCCGCCCACCACACGGTCATCGCCGGCCGACCCCTGGTCGAGTCGGGCTCGTTGACCGCCCCCGGCCTCGAGGACATCCTCCGCCGACACCGGACCGCCGCGGCCCGGATGCAAGAGGCCTAGGCCTCCCCTAGGGCTCCCGAGGCAGGTACCTGCCCCACCCCGGTTCGCCCACGAAGGCGCCGTCCCGGGCGACGACCCGGCCCCGCGACAGCACCAGCGCCGGCCATCCCCGGACGACCTGGCCGGCATAGGGCGAGTGGTCGACCCGCATGTGGAGCGCCTCGGCGTCGAGCGACTGGACGCGCTCGGGGTCCCACACCACCACGTCGGCGTCGGCGCCCACCCGCAGGCACCCCTTGCGGGGGAACAGCCCGAACGTCCGGGCCGGCGCCTCGGCGCACAGCCGCACCCAGTCGGCTGCCGACAGGCGCCCGGCCCGCACCCCCTGCCACACCAACGTCAACCGGGTCTCGACCCCAGGGAGCCCGCCCGGCACCTCGGTGAAGTCGGCGAACCCCTCCCGGCGGTCGGCGATCCCGGCCGAGCGGTCGTGCATCCAGAACGGGCAGTGGTCGGTGGCCACCGTGTGGACCCAGCCCCGGGCGAGGCCCTCCCACAGCTCCTCGCGGTGCCACGGGTCCCGCAGCGGCGGCGTGCACACGAAGTGCTCGCCGTCCGGGCCCTCCAGCACGGTGGCGTCGAGGTGCAGGTACTGCGGGCAGGTCTCGGCCAGCAGCCGGACCCCGCGCTCCTGGGCGGCCCGCACCTCGGCCAGCGCCGGCGCCGACGACAGGTGCACCACGTACACCGGCGCCTCGGCCACCTCGGCCAGGCGGCCCACCCGGTGCACGGCCTCGGCCTCCAGCACCGCCGGCCGGGTGGTGCGGTGCTCGACCACTGTCGTCCGCCCGGCCGCGAGGGCCTCACGGCGGAGCGCCTCGATCGCGCCGCCGTTCTCGCAGTGGACGGTGACCAGCCCACCGTGGCGGCCGCAGGTCCGCAGCAGGTCCAGCACCACGTCGTCGTCGACCTGCAGGAGCTGTGGGTACGCGAGGTACAGCTTGAAGCTGGTGACTCCCCGCTCCAGGCAGTCGACGACCGTGCCCTCGGCCGGCGCTTCGGTGAAGGTCATGTGCAGCCCGTAGTCGACGGCCGCCGGCTCGGCCCAGCGCTGCCAGGTGCCCAGCGCCGCCAGCGGCTCCTCGCCCCGGTAGGCGGTGACGTAGTCGACGATCGTGGTGGTGCCGCCGACCGCCCCGGCCGCGGTCCCCGAGGCGAAGTCGTCCGACACCCGCACCGCCCCCACCGGCAGGTGCATGTGGGTGTGCACGTCGACGCCGCCCGGCACCACCAGCATCCCGGCCGCGTCGATCACGGTTTCCCGGTCGTCGGCTGGAACCAGTTCCGGCGCCACCGCGGCGATGCGGCCGTCGGCCCCGATCCGCACGTCGGCCGCCCGCTCGCCGTCCACGTCGATGACCGTCCCGGCCCGGAGCAACATCACCGCAGGCAATCACACCGAGGCGCCGCCGCCACACCCTCAGCGTGCGGTTCATGGACCAGTAACACCCTTGCATTCAACAACGTGTTGAAATCGGGCAACCTCTTGCGGTGACTGTGGTGTCCCCGACACGGCTCGACGAGGCCCTGGCCGCGGTGGCGGTCGATCCGTCGCTGGCCGTCATCGCCGGGGGGACCGACCTGATGGTGGCGCTGAACGCCGGTCGGGAGCGGCCCGCCGGGCTGCTGAGCCTCCGCCGCGTCGACGAGCTGCGTGGCTGGCGCCGCGACGGCGACGACCTGGTCATCGGGGCCGGCGTCACCTACGCCGAGCTGCTCGACCCGGCGCTGGCTGAGCTGGCGCCCGGCCTGGCGCAGGCAGCCCGGACCGTCGGCAGCCCCCAGATCCGCAACACGGGGACGCTGGGCGGGAACCTGGCCACGGCCTCGCCGGCCGGCGACACGCTGCCGATGCTGGCCGCGCTCGACGCCCGGATCGAGGTGGCGGCGGTGAGCGACCGCCGGGTCGTGCCGATCGACAGCTTCCTGACCGGGCCCAAGCGGACTGCGCTCCGGCCCGGCGAGCTGGTGGTGTCGGTACGCATCCCCGTGGCCGACGGCCCCCAGGAGTACCTCAAGATCGGCGTGCGCAACGCGATGGTCATCGCCGTCGCCAGCTGCGCCCTGGTCGTGTGCTGGTCGCGGCGACGGGTTGCCTGCGCCTGCGGCTCGGTCGGCCCGACGCCGGTCCGCAACCGTCAGGCCGAGGGCTGGCTGATCGGCGAGGTCGACTGGGACGCCCGCCGTCTCCGCAGCCGGGCCGCCGCCGAGCGGTTCGGTCGCTCGCTGGCCCGCACCTCCCGCCCGATCGACGACCACCGAGCCCCCGCTGCCTACCGCCGCGAAGCCGTCCGGGTCCTGGTCACCCGCGCCCTGAATCGAGCCTTCCCATGAGTGGTCACGCCTTCGAGCTGGTTGTCAACGGGGAGCGCCGGGTGGTGCCCGGCGACGCCCTTCCCACGGAGAGCCTGCTGTACGTCCTACGGGAGCGGCTGGGCCTGCCCGGATCGAAGAACGCCTGTGAGCAGGGCGAGTGCGGCTCGTGCTCGGTGCTGGTCGACGGGGTCCTGGTGTGCTCGTGCCTGGAGCTGGCGGCCGCGACCCAAGGCCGCGACATCGTGACCGTCGAGGCGTCGCAACGGTTCGCCGACGTGCAGGCAGCCATGGTGGAGGCGGGCGGGGTGCAGTGCGGCTTCTGCACCCCGGGGTTCGTGGTCGCGATCCAGTCGCTGCTCGATCGCGACCCGGCGCCGACCCCGCTGGCGGTGCGCGAGGCGCTGGCCGGGAACCTGTGCCGCTGCACCGGCTACGGCCGGATCGTCGCCGCGATCGAGGCTGTCGTCGGTCGCTCGCCCCGGTCCGAGGAGGCGATGTCGTGACCTTCCTCGCCGACCGCCAGGCTGCCGGCGTCGCGCCCGTCGAGGGCGGTGTCGGTGACAGCCCGAACCGCCCGGACGGCCCGGCCAAGACCCAGGGGCGGTTCGCCTTCGCCTCGGACCTGAACATCGAGGGGATGCTGTGGGGGACGACCCTGCGCTCGCCCCATCCGCACGCCCGGATCACTGGCGTCGACGTCGGACCGGCGCTGGCCATCGACGGTGTCGCCTGCGCGGTGACCGGGGCCGAGCTGGCCGCCCGCCCGACCTATGGCCTCATCAGCGCCGACCAGCCGGTGTTGGCCGTCGACGTCGTGCGCTACGTCGGTGAGCCGGTGGTGCTGGTGGCCGCCGACCACCCGGACACCGCCCGCCGGGCTGCCGAGGCGATCCTCGTCGAGTACGAGCTTCTGGCGCTGCTCGTCGACCCCGCCGACGCCCGTGACCCGACCACGCCCGCCATCCATCCCGACGGCAACGTCGTGCGGCGCATCGAGATCCTCCACGGCGACCCCGACGCCACCGGCGACGTGGTGGTCGAGGGAACCTACGAAGTCGGCACCCAGGACCAGGCCTTCCTCGGCCCCGAGGCCGGGTTGGCCATACCGGACGGCGAAGGCGGCGTCGACCTGTGGGTGGCGACCCAATGGCTGCACAGCGACCGCGACCAGGTCGCCGAGTGCCTGGGGCTCCCGCCTCAGGCAGTGCGCCTCCACCTCGGCGGGGTCGGCGGCGCCTTCGGGGCCCGGGAGGACCTCAGCCTGCACGTGCACGCCTGCCTCCTGGCGCTGCGCACCGGCCGGCCGGTGAAGATGAGCTATCCCCGGGACGAGTCGTTCGTCGGGCACGTCCACCGGCATCCGGCCCGGATGCGCTACCGGCACCACGCCACCGCCGAGGGTGACCTCGTCAAGGTCGAGGCCGACATCCTGCTCGACGGCGGCGCTTACGCCTCGTCCTCCGCCGCGGTCGTGTCGAACGCCGCCCGCTTCGCCGCCGGCCCTTACCGGGTGCCGCACGCTGTGATCGAGGCGGTCGTCGTCCGCACGAACAACCCGCCGTGCGGGGCGATGCGGGGCTTCGGGGCGGTGCAGGTGTGCTTCGCCCATGAGGCCCAGATGGACCGTTTGGCGGCCCGGCTGGGGCTCGACCCCGTCGAACTACGGCTCCGCAACGCCCTGACCAGCGGCGATGTGCTGCCCACCGGGCAACGGATCAGCGGCACCGCTCCGGTGCGCGAGTGCATCGAGGCGGCGATCGCGCACCCGCTGCCCGCGCTGCCGCCGCCCGAGTCCCGGATGCCGCCCGGCGAGGCCGACTGGCTCGAGTGGCCCGGCGGCGTGGGTCGCACTGCGGACCCGGCCGATGTGCGGCGCGGTGTCGGGCTCGCCGTCGGCTACAAGAACCTGCTGTTCAGCGAGGGGTTCGAGGAGAGCTCGGAGGCGACCGTGCTGCTGGCCGACGGCGTCGCCACCGTGACGTGCGCGGCCGCTGAGGTGGGGCAGGGGTTCGTGACGCTCGTGGGGCAGATCGCCCGCACGGTCCTCGGCTGCGAGCAGACCGTGCTGCTACCGGCCGACACGACCGCGGGCTCGGCCGGGTCGACCTCGGCGTCCCGCCAGACCTGGATGTCGGGTGGCGCTGTGCTGGAGGCGTGCCACGAGATCGCCGACCAGGTGCGCAAGGGCTGGGCCGGCGCCGGGGAGGTGGGCGTCGATGTATCGGTGGCGGTGGCAGCCGGCTCGTCGGCCTTCGAGGCGACCGCCGTGTACCGGCCTCCGGCCGCGACCCGACGCCTCGACGCCAAGGGCCAGGGCGACGCCGACGTGAGCTTCGTCTTCGCCGCCCACCGGGCGGTCGTCGACGTGGACGTCGAGCTGGGACTGGTCCGGGTCGTCCAGGTCACCACCGGCCAGGACGTGGGCCGGGTGCTGCACCCGACCCAGGTGCTGGGCCAGATCGAGGGCGGCATCGCCCAGGGTGTCGGGCTCGCCGTCATGGAAGAGCTGGTGGTGCAGGATGGGGTGATCCGCAACCCGAGCTTCACCGACTACCTGATCCCGACGGTCGCCGACAGCCCCGACGTGCTGGCCACCTGCATCGAGCAGCCCGAGCCCGGTGCCCCGCTGGGCGCCAAGGGGGTCGGCGAGCCCCCCACCATCTCGTCCACCGCGGCGGTGGCCGCCGCGATCCGCAACGCCACCGGCGTAGAGGTCACCCGCGTCCCCGTCCGCCCCTGGGACCTGGTGTGACCCCCACGGCTGGGGCCGGGGCTGGGACGCCTGACATCGCGGTCGAGCGCCTGCTGGCCGACATCGAGGCGCTGGCCGAGGTGGGGTCGACCGGCGACGGCGGCAACTGCCGCCTGGCGCTGACCGACGACGACGCCGGCGGCCGCGAGCTGGTCGTCGGCTGGATGCGTGACCAAGGCCTCGACGTCGCCATCGACCGGATCGGCAACGTCGTCGGCCTGCGGGCCGGCTCCGATCCGGATGCGGCGCCGGTGATGACCGGCAGCCACATCGACACGGTCAGGACCGGTGGCCGGTTCGACGGGACGCTGGGGGTGCTTGCAGGTCTGGAGGTGGTGCGGGCTCTGGACGACGCCGGGGTCGTCACCAGGCGACCGCTGGCGGTGGCGTTCTTCACCGACGAGGAGGGCAGCCGCTTCGCCCCCGACATGCTGGGCAGCCTCGTCTACGTGGGCGGCCTGCCGTTGGAAGAGGCGTTGTCGACGGTCGGCATCGACGGCGCGGTGCTGGGCGACGAGCTGGTGCGCATCGGCTGGGCGGGGGAGGCACCGGTGCCAGGGCGCGTGCCGCACGCGCACGTCGAGCTGCACATCGAGCAGGGCCCGGTGCTCGAGGAGGCGGGCGTCACCATCGGCGCGGTGACGGGTGTGCAGGGCATCTCGTGGCAGGAGCTGACGTTGCGGGGCCAGTCGAACCACGCCGGTACGACCCCGATGCGGTTGCGTCGCGACGCCGGCTACGCCGCCGCCCGGGTGGCGACGTTCGTGCGCGGCCTGGTCACCGAGCTCGGTCCGCCCGCGGTCGGTACGGTCGGGCGGCTGGCGCTGCACCCCGACCTTGTCAACGTGGTCGCCTCGACCGCGACGCTCACCGTCGACCTCCGCCACACGGACGAGGCGACGCTGGTCGAGGCCGAGCAGCGGCTGCGATCCTTCGTGTCGGAGGCCGCCGCAGTCGAGGGTGTCCAGGCCGAGTGGCGCCGCCTCGCCCGCTTCGCGCCGGTCGACTTCGACGAGCGGATCGTCGCGGCGGTCGAGGCCGCCGCCCGGCGCCGGGACCTGACGGTGCTGCGCCTCCCGTCCGGCGCCGGCCACGACGCCCAGATGCTGGCCCGGGTCTGCCCCACCGGCATGGTCTTCGTCCCCAGCCGAGCCGGCATCAGCCACAACCCGAAGGAGTACACCGCCCCGGACGACCTGCTCGCCGGCACCCGTGTCCTGCTCGACGTCCTCCTGTCCCTCGCCTCATGACCCGTCGCACTGTGCGGGTGGCCGCGGCTCAGATGGGGCCCGTGGCGCGGGACGAGTCGCGGGCAACGGTGGTCGATCGGCTGATGGCGCTGCTCGGGCAGGCAGCCGACCAGCGGGCCGAGCTGGTGGTGTTCCCGGAGCTGGCCTTGACGACCTTCTTCCCCCGGTGGTGGTACGAGGACGACGATCCGGCGCTCGACGCCTGGTTCGAGACCGAGCTGCCCAGCCTCGACACCAAGCCACTCTTCGAGGCGGCGGTGACGGCCGGCGTCGGCTTCTGCCTGGGGTTCGCCGAGCTGACCCCCGACGGCCGGCGCTTCAACACCGCGGTCCTGACCGGTCGCGACGGCGTCGAGATCGGGCGGTACCGCAAGGTCCACCTTCCCGGCCACGAGGAGCACGAGCCGCGCCGGCCGTTCCAGCACCTGGAGAAGCGCTACTTCGTCCGGGGCGACCTCGGCTTCCCGGTCTACGAGGCGTTCGGCGGCCGCGTCGGGATGCTGATCTGCAACGACCGGCGCTGGCCCGAGGCCTATCGGATGTTGGGGCTGCAGGGCGTCGAGCTGGTGTGCATCGGCTACAACACGCCGCTCCACAACCCGCCGGCACCCGACCACGACCGCTACGGCGACTTCCACAACCACCTGGTCATGCAGGCGGGCGCCTACCAGAACGGCACGTTCGTCGTGGGCGTCGCCAAGGCCGGCCGGGAGGAGGGCGTCAACCACATCGGCGGGTCGTGCATCATCCACCCGTCAGGGACGATCATCGCCCAGTGCACCACGCTGGCCGACGAGGTCTGCGTCGCCCCCTGCGACCTCGACGACTGCACGTCCTACAAGACGACCGTCTTCGACTTCGCCCGCCATCGCCAACCTGACCAGTACCAGGCCCTCACCGACCCGTGAGCTCGTCGTCAGCGGGGTGGCCGGCCGACGATGGCGGCGAAGTTGGCCGGGTCGGTGACCCCTTCGGTCGCCAGCAGCAACACGGTGGCGTCAGGGGCGAGAGGGAACGTCGCGGCATGGTCGTCGACCAGAGCGGCGAGGCCGGCCAGGGCCGCAGCCCCGGTCTCGCCGACGTCGAGGCCCTCCGCCGCCAGTGACCGCACCGCCTCACGGGCGCGGTTGTCGTCGACCGCCAGGAAGGCAGCGAACCCGGCGGCGACGGTCGGCAATGCCAGCACCGAGGCCATCCCGCAGTTGAGCCCGGCCATGATCGACCGGTGCGGCCCGGGCACCTCGACGACTGCGCCGGCCTCCGCCGCCGCAGCCACGCAGGCGGCGTCGTCCGGCTCGACCCCCACCAGCTGCGGCGCATCCTCCGGGGCTCGCCCGGCGCGCAGCGCCGTCGCAGCCGCGGCGCCCAGCGCCCCGACGCCCAGCGGCACCACGACGACATCGGGCTGGTCGGGCAGCTGCTCCGCCAGCTCCTCGAAGACCGTCGTGTAGCCCTCGATGACCCACCGGGGTGGCTGGTCGTAACCGGGCCACGACGTGTCGGACACCACCAGGTCCCGGTCGGACGCCATCGCCGCCGACGCCGCTACCGCGTCGTCGTAGGTCCCGTCGACCACGACCACCTCGGCGCCCTCACCGGCGATGCCGTCGATCCGGGCCGGCGCCGTCCCGGCGGGCGCGAGGATCGTGGCGTCGAGCCCGAGCAACCGCCCCATGTGGGCCACGGCTCGCCCGTGGTTGCCGTCGGTCGCCGCCACCAGCCGCAACGGCCCGAGCTCGGCCGCGATGGTCGCCGCCAGATCGTCGACGGAGGCCCACGCCGGCTCGGAGCCCAGCCGGTCGCACAGCACCCGGTACGTCGCCCACGACGCGCCCAGCACCTTGAACGACGGCAACCCGAACCGCGCCACTTCGGCCTTCACCAGCACTCGACCGACCCCGGCCCGCCGGGCCAGCGCCGGCAGGTCGACCAGCGGCGTCGGCTCGTAGCCGCTCAGCCTCCGATGGAACGCCCTCACCTCGGGTCCGGCCGATGTCCCGTCGATGCGCCGGACACCAGGATTGAGCCACAACCGGGATGTCATGGCCGAGTGCCTAGCGCCTCCACGGCGTGGTCGAGCGCGATTCACACGGTGGTAACGGCTGGGACTTCAACAATTTGTTGAAATCTGAAAGCCTTGCACGGTGGTGGCTTTCACGCTCAACGGTCGTGAGGTGGCAGTCGGCGAGCATCCTCACCTGCTCGCGGCCCTGCGTGAGGAGCTCGACGTCGTCTCACCCAAGGATGGCTGCTCGCCGACCGGGCAGTGCGGCTGCTGCACGGTGCTGGTCGAGGGCAAGGCGGTCGTGAGCTGCAACCTGCCGTTGGACCGCATTGCCGGGAAGGCGGTGACCACGGTCGAAGGACTCGACCAGGCCCGGCGCGACCGCCTGGTCGACGCCTTCGCGGCCACCGGGGCGTTGCAGTGCGGGTTCTGCACCCCGGGGATTGTCATGCGTTGCAGCTACCTCCTCGATCGCTATGGCGACGACCTGACCCGCGATCAGGTCGCCCGTCACCTCGGTGCCCATCTGTGCCGATGTACCGGCTACCAACCCATCCTCGATGCCGTCGACCTCCTTACCTCCGAGTCCGAGATCCCGCTGCCGGCACCATCTTCCACAAAGGGTGTGACAGTTAAGGGAGTCGGTGATCGGGGAGCGCGCTATCAACACGAAGACCTCGCCGTCGGCGCCAAGCCCTACGTCGACGACCTGCGGGTGCCCGGCACGCTCCACGCCGCCGTCGTGCTGGCCGACCACGCCCGGGCCGACGTCCTGGCCATCGACCCCGGCCCCGCCCTGGCCGAGCCGGGCGTCGTCCGGGTGCTGACCGCGGCCGACGTCCCTGGTGACCTGCGCATCGGCCTCATCCACCGCGACTGGCCGGTCTTCATCCCGGCCGGCGGCCGCACCTCGTACACCGGCGATGTCATCGCCCTGGTCGTGGCCGACGACCGCGCCACCGCCAGGCGGGCCGCTGAGCAGGTACGGGTCGAGTACCGGCCGCTCCGCCCGATCGTCGACCCGGTTGCCGCCATCGACGACCCCGAAGACGCAGTCTGGGGCCTGGACGGCAACGTCCTCTCCCGCAGCGCCTACCAGCGCGGCGACATCGACACTGCGCTGGCGGAGAGTGCCCACGTCGTCCACGAGGTCTTCCAGACACAGCGCGTCGAGCACGCCTTCCTCGAGCCCGAGTCCACACTCGCTGTGCCCGACCCCACCGCCGGCACCCTGGAGGTGTTCTCCGGTGGCCAGGGCGTCTGGGACGATCGCCGCCAGATCGCCGAGGTCATCGGTGTACCCGAGGATCGGGTTCTCGTCCACCTGGTCGCGAACGGCGGCGCGTTCGGCGGCAAGGAGGACTGCGCCAACCAGACCCAGACGGCGCTGGCAGCCTGGCTGCTCCAGGCGCCAGTGAAGTGCACGCTGAGCCGGGAGGAGTCCCTGCACATCCATGCGAAGCGGCACCCGATCCGCGTCGAAGCCTGGGCCGGATGCGACGCCGACGGGCGGCTGACCGCCCTCAAGGCCCGTATGATCGGGGACTCCGGGCCGTACGCGTCGGTCGGGATGAAGGTCCTGGAGCGAGCCGCGGGCCACGCCGGCGGGCCGTACACCTGGCCGCACATCGACGTCGAGGCCCTGGCCGTCCGAACGAACAACTCCGTCTGCGGGGCCTTCCGGGGCTTCGGCGCCAACCAAGCCCAGTTCGCAACCGAAGGCCTGATCGACCGGCTGGCCGACGCTTGCGGGCTCGACCGCTTCGCCATGCGAGCCCTGAACGTCGTCATGCCGGGCGACGTCTGGGGGCCCGGCCAGGTCATGGACGACGGCTGTCTGGGGGTCAACGACTGCCTCGACGCCATCCGGCCCGCCTGGGACGCAGCCCACGCCGGTGGCAAGGCGGTCGGCCTGGGCGTCGGCCTGAAGAACTCCGGCCTCGGCAACGGGTTCGTCGAAGTTGCCAAGGCGGTCGTCCGGTTCGAGGCCCCGACCAATGGTGACGAAGGCCTCGTGGAGGTGCGGCACTGCTGGACGGAGATGGGCCAGGGCATCCACACCGTGGCGCTCCAGGTCGCCGCCGACGAGCTGGGCATCGACCCGGGGCGCATCCGGGTGCTGGTCGATACGTCACGCGAGCTCGGCGCGGGCCAGACGACCGGGAGCCGGGGCACGTTGATGGGAGCGGGCGCCGTCGCCGACGCCTGCCGGGCCGCGATCAAGGACGGCTGCCGGCCGGGCGTCGACTACCCCGGCGAGCACCGGGTCGACTGGACCGACGCGCTCGGCAGCGTCGAGCACCCGACGATCCACTCGGCGTTCGGCTACGCCGCCCAACTGGTGGTGATGGACCGGGAGACAGGGGCGATCGAGCGGGTCGTCGCCGCCCACGACGTCGGTCGCGCCGTCAACCCCCTGCTCTGCGAGGGCCAGGTCCTGGGAGCGGTCCACATGGGCCTCGGCTACGCGCTCTCCGAAGACTTCCCCACCGATGCCGATGGCCGACCCACCGCCATGACACTGCGGCAGCTGGGGATCCTCCGGCCCAAGGACATGCCGCCGGTCGAGGTGATCCTGGTCGAGCGGTCCCAGCCCCGGGCGCCGTACGGGATCAAGGGCGTCGGCGAGATCGGCCTGGTCCCGACCGCGGGCGCAGTTGCCGGCGCCCTCCACGACCTCGACGGCCGCTGGCGGGCAACGCTGCCGCTCGACCGATGACCGACGCGGCCGCGCCCACCGGACCCGAGCCCGTGCCAGGACCGCCCAACGTCACCCCCGGGCTCGTCTGCGCCCACCACCACCTGTACTCGACCTTGGCCCGGGGGATGCCGGCCCCGCGCCGCCCTCCGACATCGTTCACCGAGATCCTCGAGCGCTTGTGGTGGCGCCTCGACCAGGCCCTCGACCTGGATCTGGTGCGCTGGTCGGCACTGCTCGGCGCCGTGGAGGCGCTGGAGGCCGGCACGACCGCGATCATCGACCACCACGCCAGCCCGAGCGCCATCGACGGGAGCCTCGACGTCATCGCCGAGGCCTGCGCCGAGGTCGGCGTCCGGGTCGTGTGCAGCTATGAGGTCACGGACCGCCACGGCCCCGCGGGCGCCGAGGCCGGCCTCGCCGAGAACGAGCGCTTCATCCGGCAAGGCGGGCGGGGCCTGGTCGGAGCCCACGCTTGCTTCACGTTGTCGGACCAGACGCTCGAGGCCGTCGCCGGTCTGGCCCAGGACCTGGGCGTGGGCGTCCACATCCATGTCGGCGAGGACACCGTCGACGGTCAGGCCGCCGAGCGACTTCGGCCCCTCGCCACCGACCAGTGGCTCCTGGCCCACTGCGTGCACGTCGACCCGCCGCTGCGCGGCACCGTCGCCCACAACCCGCGCTCCAACCTCAACAACGGGGTCGGCTACGCCCGCCCGGTCCGGTGGGCCGCCGCCAGCAACCGGGTGGTCCTGGGCAGCGACGGCATCGGCGCCGCGATGCTCGACGAGGCTGCGCTCGCGTACCTCCAGCATCGAGCCGACGACGTGACCGCGACCCCCGAGACCGCGTGGCGCTGGCTCGACACCGGGGCCGAGCTGGTCCCCGAGGTGCGGCACGATCGGGTCACGTGGAGCGCCGAGCGCGCCGACCCGTGGTACCTGGCATACACGCCGGGCGTCAGGGCCGAGCGCGTGGAGGTCGACGGTGCGATCGTCGTGGATCGCGGCCGCTGCACACGCGTCGACAGTGAGCGGATCCGGGCACGGGCCTGGGAGGAGGCACGACGACTGTGGTCGAAGCTCTGAGCGACCGGGGGGCCTCGACGCCGGTCGCCCTGTACCTGCAGGACGCCCACCCGTTGCCCGACGCCATCCGGTACGTGCAGCGAGCGGAGGCGCTGGGCTACGCCGCGGTCTGGCAGGCCGACAGCCGCTTGGTCCGCGAAGCGACTGTCCCGATGGCGGCCTTCGCTGCCACGACCAGCACGATCGCGGTCGGGTCCGGCGTGGTCGACATCTGGACCCGCAACCCGGCCCGGTTGGCGGCGCTGTTCTCGACGCTGGACGACCTGGCGCCCGGCCGCATCCTGGCGGGCCTCGGCGCGTGGTGGGAGCCGCTCGCCACCAAGGTCGGCGTCCACCGGGTCCGCCCGCTGCAAGCCATGCGAGAGGTGGTGGGGGCCCTACGAGCCCTGCTCCGCTGCGACGGGCCCGTCTCCTTCGACGGGGATTTCGTCCATTTCGACGAGATCGAACTGGACTACGTCCATCAGGAGCCCAGGCCCAAGGAGGTACCGATCTACATCGGGGCCACCGGGATGCGGATGATGGCGCTGGCCGGCGAGATCGCGGACGGGGTCGTCCTCAACTACCTGGTCTCGCCCGCTTACAACCAACGAGCGATGGAGGCCCTCGGCGAGGGAGCGGCGCGGGTCGACCGCGATGTCGACACCATCGACCGGCCGCAACTGGTCGTGTGCTCGCTGGCCGACGACCGGGACGC
>Ga0209382_10000694_pt1 | contig 54871 bp, 45 predicted proteins | sample SoiMetdeltSBSDD5_FD_187599 | JGI IMG/M metagenome (GOLD analysis project Ga0209382, IMG submission 187599) | Bulk soil microbial communities from a Populus tree surrounding site in Tennessee, USA - Soil MetaG P. deltoides SBSDD5 (SPAdes) (version 2) | ecosystem: Environmental > Terrestrial >...
CCGACGATGTGCTGTTCGGAGACGTGTGGAGGCGGGCTGAGTTGTCGCCTCGCGATCGCAGCCTGGTGACGATCTCGGTCCTGATTGCGACGGGCAAGTCGGCGCAGCTGACCGGCCACCTGGGCCGAGCCCTCGATAACGGGGTGCAGCCAAGCGAAGCGTCTGGCGTGCTCGCGCACCTCGCGATCTACAGCGGCTGGCCGAGCGTGGTCTCGGCGCTCGACATCTACGAGCAGGTGTACGCGGCCCGAAAGATCGACACCACGGCACTGACTGCCGCCGGTCCGCGCCTTTCGGCTGCCGCCTCAGACGCGGCACGCGCCAGGGCCGTGAGCGATGAATTCGGAGCCGTCGCGCCGAAGTTCGTCGAGCTGACGAACGCCGTGGTGTTCGACGACTTGTGGCGGCGGTCCGACCTTTCGCCGCGAGACCGGAGCCTGGTCACGATTGCCGCCCTTGCGGCGAGTGGAGACGACGAGCTCGAGGTGTATCTCCGACGCGGTCTCGAGAGTGGTCTGACCGGCGCGCAGATCAGCGAGGCGGTGACGCACGTGGCGTTCTACGCCGGCTGGTCGAAGGCGACCAAGGCGATGAGAGCGATCACTCGGATATCTGTCAAGTAGCCGCGCACGTCCTCAGAGAAGAAGGAACTGACACGGACTCGAGGTGACGGAAGTGAAAACGGTTGTGGTGGTCCTGGTTCTTGCGTCGGCCTTCAGAGCCCCGGTCGAGCAGAGTCCGCAAGCGATCATGAACCGCGCCGTGGACGCTTTCGAGCAGGGGCGCTTCGTCGAATCTGCTGCGGCGTTTGACGAGCTGGCGAAGGCCATCCCCGATCGAGCGCCGGAGCTGTGGCAGCGCGGCATCGCCTTGTATTACGCCGGCCGCTACGACGACTGCCGTCGTCAATTTGAATCGCATCGGACCGTCAACCCGGACGACGTGGAAAACGCCGTCTGGCACTTTCTGTGCGTCGCGCGCGGCGAGTCGCCGGCGAAGGCGAGGGCGGCGCTGCTGCCGGTAGGGCCGGACGCGCGCGTGCCGATGCGCGAGGTGTATCAGATGTTCCGCGGAACCCTGACGCCGGAGCGGGTCCTTTCAGCCGCGGGATCGCAGCCGGCTGCGCTGTTCTACGCACACCTCTATGTCGGGTTGTATTTCGAAGCGCAGGGCATGACCGCGCGCGCGCTCGAGCACATCAAGATCGCCGCCGCCGATCGCTTCGAGCGCGAGGGCGGATACATGCACATGGTGGCGCGGGTTCACGCCCGCAGGTCGTAACAGAGCAGTCGGGGGCCTGCGCCGGTCAGCATGTCGCGAGTGTTTTGGGCGACGTACAGCAGGCCGCGGCTCAGCACCGGCAGCCCCCACGACTCGCGCGCCGCAAACAGCCACGCGCGCGACACCTCTTTGTATCCCTTCGGCGTGAGGTCCATCCAGAGCAAGTGACCGAGCTCGCCGAGGCACAGGAACTGTCCGTCTACCGCCAGCAACGATCCTCGATAAGTGCCGACCTGTTGTTGCTGGCGCCTGCCGCCGGCCTCGATCGACTCCGTCCATTCAGGCGTTGCGCGCCATACGACCTTGCCGGTCGCCGCATCGACGCACGCGATCGACGCATCGGGTTCGTTCCGTCCGTCAAACCCGTAGAGATAGCCGCCCTTGTAGACCGGCGTGTTGAAATGCAGTCCGAACTCCTGCGTCGTCCAGAGCCGCCGGGGCGTGAAGTCGGGGCGGATCTCGACCAGCGCGCCCCCCGTTCGATAGCTGGCCGAAACGAACACCTTGTTGTCGAAGACGACGGGACAGGACGCGTTCACGGACTCGTAGGTGCGGCTGCGCCACGGAAAGGCGAAATCGACCCGGCCATTCGATGGGTCGATCGACAGGAGTCCGCCCGACGGGGGATCCGACTCGCCTCCCGCAAACACGAGCACGCGCCGCTTTCCGTGGATCACCGCCGGAATTGGCGATGCGTAGCTCGGCCCCCAATCCGTTCCGGCCCGCCAGGCTTCACGGCCGGTTGTCTGGTCGAGGCCAACGACGCACGGGCCGCCGGGCGCGCCGACATTCACGACGAGGAGCTGGCCCTCAATCAGCGGCGTTGACGCGACGCCGAAAAAATCCTGGCGGAGGCGGTAATCCTGTTCCAGCGCGCGCTTCCAGATCAGCTTGCCGGTTCCGAGGTCGAGGCAATGCAACTGCGCCTGCGCGCCGACCGTGTAGACCGCCCCGTGCTCGATGACCGGGCTTGCCCGAGGGCCGTTGTTGTAGCCGTACCGATCTTCGAAACTCGTGAGGTAGCGGAATTGCCAATGGGTCGCCCCCGTCTCCGCGTGCAGGCATTCGACGATCTCCTCGTTCCCCAGCCGATGCAGGAACACGAGCCGCTGACCGGCAATCGCCGGCGAGGCGTAGCCGGTCCCCTTGGCGAGCGCCCAGATCAGGGGCGGCGGGAGTTTGCGAGTGAGCTTCGTCTCAGTTGATGTCGCGTTGTGTGTCGGCCCGAGAAAGGCAGGCCAGTCGTGTGTGGCGGCGTCCCCGGCCAGCGGTTTTGCTTTTGAGACGACCTGGGTTTGCGCACTGGCGAGTCTGGTGGCCAGTGCGTTTGCCGCCAACGCCTGCAACATCGCGCGCCGCGACATGAGGGACATGGCCAGCATCGTACTCGCGTCCTCGGCAAGTAGCGGCTCTCGGAAGCGATCCTCGAACGTTGCCGCGAAGTGGGACTACTCCGGGATATCCACCCCAAATCCCTCCTCACGCAGCCGGGCGATGTCTTTCACCGGCGCGCTCCCGAAGAAGCGGCTGTACTCGCGGCTGAACTGTGACGGACTCATGTAGCCGACACGACGACACGCCTCGGTCGCGTCCATGCCCTGAAACAGCATCAGGCGGCGGGCCTCGTGCAGCCGGAGGACCTTCTGGTACTGGAGCGGGCTCATCGAGGTGATCGCTTTGAAGCGCTGGTGGAACGACGACGCGCTCATGTGGACCGAGTTGGCCATGTCGTCGACCGTGACCGGTTGCGCAAAATGTGCGCGTATCCAGGTCACCGCTTCGGCGATGCGCTGGACGCCGGACCTCGGGTTTCCAATCTGAGCGACACGTCTACCGACGGGCGTACGCAAGAGACGAATCAGAATCTCGTCGACGACGAGTGGTCCGAGGAGATTCGTATCTTCCGGGTGCGCCATCAGTTCGAGTAAGCGCGAGACCGCGTCGACAATGGCGTCAGTCGCTCGACCGGCATACAGCCCCCCAATGTCAGCCGTCTTCGGAATGCCACGCGGGTACACACGCGAGGCGAGTTCTGCCACCCGCGTGGGATCCAGATCCAACACGAAACCGAGATACGGATCCTTGCGACTGGCGCGCGTGACCTGGCTGGAAATCGGCAAGCCCACGGCCAACACGAGAAGATGCGCGGGATCGTATTCGAGCACCTCGCGGCCAAGCATGACCACCTTCGCCCCTTGCGCGGCGACACACAGTGCCGGGCCCAGCGTCGCGTAGGTGGCTTCGGTGGTCAATCGCGACAGACGGACGGCGTACGTGCCCGGCAGATGCAGCTCAAAGGGACCGTCGTACGGCGTGTAACTGGCGAGCAGATTGGCGAGTCGTCGCAGGGCCACCGAGCTGGGAGATGCGAGACTCGAGTCCTCGCCGGCTCGAAGAGGGGCCGTCGGGAGGTCCTCGGGGCCGCCGACGAGGCGGCGCTTTGCGAGATGCCGGGTGCGAACGCGCCGCGAGTTCAGCTGGGCTGGCTCGGAGGTGACGGTCATAACGCAATGGTACAGGCAGTGCGCGCGTCATCATTGCCGAAAGCTCCGATTGCACACGCGATCTGCGTCTGCTTCGTGAAGGAATAGGCAAGGATCCTCCGACTTCACTCAGTACGCTTATCCCCAACGAAGGCACTCCCCGGACATAGGGGACCCCTCGTCACTCACGACTCGATAAGGCGGACGGATATCGATGAAGAACACGGTGAAGCTCGTCACGATCCTGGTTGCGTTGTCGGTCACTGCGGTGACCGCGGCGGATTGGCCCTGGCTCTATGGGCCGCGCAGAGACCACACGTCGGACCAGAAGGGCCTGTTGCGGACATGGCCGCAGGAAGGGCCGAAGGTGCTGTGGACGGTACCAATGGGCGTCGGCTTCGGCGGCCCCGCCGTCAGTGGCGGAAACGTGTATCTGCTGGACCGCGACGAGAAGGTCGGGGACACGTTGCGCGTCCTCGATCTCGCGAGCGGCAAGGAGCTGTGGACGTTTGCCTATGACGCGGCCGGCAGCTTCATGTTCGCGGGCTCCCGGACGATGCCGACCGTAGACGGCGAGCTGGTTTACACCGTCGGCCCGATGGGCGATCTGCGCGCGATCAGCACGAAAACCCGCAAGCCCGCCTGGCGCAAGAACATCTGGAAAGACTTCGGCGGCGGTCCCCAGCTGCCGCAATGGGCCATCGTCCAGAGTCCGTTGATCTATGGCGACGCCTTGATTGTTGCGCCACAGACCACAGAAGCCGGCGTCGTGGCCTACGACAAGCTGACCGGCGCACTGAAGTGGAAGTCGGCGGCGCTCTCCGGAATCCCGGGCTACGTCACGCCGTCGATCGTCAAGGTGGCCGGAGAGGATCAGCTGGTCATGACCACCGCGGCCGTCGGGCGCGGCCGCAACGCCAGGGACGGCAGCGTCAACGGCCTGGACCCCCGCAGCGGCAAGGTGTTGTGGACCTACACCGGCTGGCAGTGCATCATTCCGGTCCCGCAGGCCGTCGACGCCGGCGACGGGCGAGTGCTCATCACCGGTGCCTATGGCGCCGGCTCTGTGATGCTCAAAGTGGACAAGAAGGGCGACTCCTACGCGGTGTCCGAGCTCTTCAAGAACCCTGACTTTGGCGCGCACACGCAGCCGCCAGTCCTCCACGACGGCCACTTCTACTCTCACTACACGATCAACGAGCGCAGTGACGGCCTCGTCGCGATGGGGATGGATGGCCAGGTCAAATGGAAGACCGATCAGCAGCCGCCATTCGTCCGCGGCGGCTCGATTCTCGCCGACGGTCTGCTGTTGATGACCGACGGCAATACGAAGCTGTATCTGGTCGAACCGAGCCCCGCCGGGTTCAAGCCGCTGGCGAGCGCGGTGATTCTCCAACAGGGGGACAACTGGGCGCCGCTGGCGCTCGTGGACGGCAAGCTGCTGGTGCGCGGGCAAAAGGAGCTGAAAGCGCTGCAAGTCGCCCGGTGACCGCGCAATCGTCTCGACCCGACAGGAGATCCCACATGAGCAGCCAGCGAGTCTCCATCTTCTGCCACTCAGCCATCGTGATCGGTGTGGCCCTGACGACTGTCGGCGGGGCGGGCTCCAGCGTACTGGCGCAGTCACTCAAGGATGTGCAGACGTCCGAGACGCCCCTAGTGCTGAAGGCGCAAGGCAGCTTCTTCGTCGGCGGCGAGACCGTCGAACAGACGCAAGCGGAGTTGGGTGACCTCGGGCCCGGCGGACACATCACCGTCAACCAGATGTACGTGCGGTACATGGTGCCGCAGGGAGGCGACGGCAATCCGCCGGTGGTGATGGTGCACGGTGCGACCCTCACGGGCAAGTCCTGGGAGACGACGCCGGACGGCCGCATGGGCTGGGATGAATACTTCGTGCGCAAGGGCCATCCGGTCTATGTCCCGGACCAGGTAGGCCGCGGGCGATCGGGGTTCAACCAGGCGGCGTTCAACAACGCGCGAGCCGGTTCGACACCGGCGAACACGCTGCCTCGATGGCTGCGATTCAGCGACGAAGGCGTCTGGCCCAACTTCCGCATCGGCGCGAAACCTGGTCAGGCCTATCCAGACACCCAGTTCCCCGTGACTGCCCTGGACGAACTCTCGAAGCAGGGTGTGCCAGACGTCAGCTTCGGCGGCATCCCCACACCCAACCCGACGCTCAAGGCACTGTCGGATCTGGCCGGCCAGTTGAACGGGGCTGTGCTGATGGGACACTCGCAGTCAGGCTCGTTTCCGCTGGCGGTCGCGCTGCTCAATCCCGCCGCGATGAAAGGCCTCGTCCTCGTCGAACCCGGCACGTGCCCGGCCAACTACACCGCCGAACAGATCGCCACACTGGCGAAGCTGCCGCTCCTGGTCGTCTTCGGCGATCACCGCGACACGCCGACGGGTATTCCGACGCTGCCGACATGGCAGACGCGGTACGAAGCGTGTCAGGCATTGATCGGCACCCTCAAAGCCGCTGGTGGACAGGCGCAGATGATCAGTCCGACCGAGATCGGCACACGCGGCAACAGCCACATGATCATGCAGGACAAGAACCACCTGCAGGTCGCCGACCTCATTCTCAAGTGGATCGATGAACGCGTCGGCAAGTGAAGGAGTGTTCATTCCTTCGACATTCGACGAGTTATCGGATTTGACGTTGCTTGCGAAACCACGCACTCGTGTTGCTGCGCCTCAACAGGAGAACCATTTCCATGTCACGACCCCTTGCATCCAGTCATGTCGATCCTGCGCGCGCGTCTTCGCGCGTTCGGAATGCGGCCTGGATATTGGCACTGATCGCGGTGATCGGTTTCGCTGGCGCGGTTGCGACTGCCCAAACGGCCCCGCCGGCGCTCGTGGCGGAACTCGCGGACTTCGTCGAAATGCCGCGTACCACCAGCAGCGACGGCCGATCCGCGGCGGCGCGAATCAATGTCCTCATCGAAGAGCCAGGTAGTGGGAGGCTGTTCGTCGCCGAACACGCAGGACCGCTGTCCATCGTCGACAAGGCCACTCGGAAGGCAGTCTCCTACATCAACTTCAACGGATCGGCCGATGCCCCAGGGCTGTTTCCAAAGTTCGCCCCCACCGGCGGGTTCGTCAGTGGGCTCATGGGGTTCGCCTTCGATCCGGACTACCGACGCAACGGCGTGTTCTACACGATCCATCTGGAAAATCCGGCGCTCACGGCTGAGGCGAAGCCGAAGGCTGGTGTGCTTGCAGGTCTCGACGCGTCGCGCTTCGTGGCAACCAAGCCAATTGGCATGCCCGCAAATGGTCAGCCCCTCACGCGTGAGGCGGTTATCTGTGAATGGACCGACACCAACATCAAGAACGCGACATTCGAAGGCACGGTCCGCGAGGTGATGCGGGTGCAGCTGCTGAACGCCATTCACCCGACGAGCGACTTGACCTTCAATCCGACAGCAACCCCTGGCAGCGCCGACTGGCGCGTGCTCTATGTGTCGACGGGCGATGGCGGGACCGGCGAGCAAACCGACGTCCGTCGCCTCAATCCCCAGCGTCTCGATCATTTCAGCGGCAAGATCATCCGGATCGTCCCCGATCTGCGCGAGCACGCGTCGACGAGCCAGGTGAGTGAGAACGGTCAGTACCGCATTCCGAACGACAACCCGTTTGTGGCGACTCCGGGGGCGCGCAAGGAGATCTTCGCGTATGGCATGCGTAACCCTCATCGCATGGCCTGGGATGTCGGCGCCGGTCGAGGGAGTCAAGCGAACCTATTGGCGTTCGTCATCGGCTCCAACGTCGGGTCGCCGGTTCGATACGAAACGATCGACATCGTCCGTCGAGGAGCCAACTTCGGATACCCGCTGCGAGAGGGACCGGAATTCAAGCCAGAGAGCCCGATCTATGGTCCCCTGAGCGCCGACAACACCTTGCCACTGCGAATCTCCGATACGGTCACTCTTGATCAACGAGTTCCGATGGAGGACTCGGCACTCGCATACCGGACGGGTGTCGAGGGCCTGGCGATCGCCAACGGCTTCGTCTATCGCGGCAAGAGGTGGCCTCAGCTGCAAGGGTCCGTCGTCTTTGGTGACATCACCAGTGGACGACTGTTTTACGCGCGGATGGCGGATCTCATTGCGGCCACGGACGGCAACCCCAAGACACTAGCGGCGTACTCAGAGATCACTACGACCCTTCCCACACTCGTGCAGGAGCGCATCCGGTTGAATCCGCCTGCGCCTGGATTCGGAGCCGGGGGTCCGGGTGGACCCGGGCCGATGCCTGGGGCCGGCCCTGGGGCTGGGCGTACAGGTGAACCTGGAGCGGTGTCACCGGCCGGACCCGGAGTGGTTCCACCGGGTGGACCTGGCGCTGCGCCCGCGGGTGGGGCCTTCGCTCCCCGGCCATTGCGGGTCGAAGTGCGCATCGCAACAGATGAGGCCGGAGAGATTTACATCTTGACGAAGAGCGACGGCCTCATCCGCCGAATCACGAGCATCCGGTGACACTCAGCACGACGCCTGGAAAACAGAACATGTCCATCTCAACGCGTCCCTTCATCGTCGTTCTCGGCGCCGCCCTGCTGGCCACCGGCTTGACCACGTCCGCCCGCCAAGAGGCGTCGCCGCTTCCGCCATTGGTGCTGCCCGCGGGATTTCAGGCGGAAGTGTTCGCCGAGAAGGTGGAGAACGCCCGCTCGATGGCGATCGGCCCGCAAGGAACGGTGTTCGTCGGCTCCCAATATGTCGGCAAGGTGCACGCCGTTGTGGATGGCAACAGGGACCAGAAGGCCGATCGCGTCGTGGTCATTGCCAGCGGTCTCGATCAACCCAATGGCGTCGCGATGCGGAACGGCGCCTTGTATGTGGCGACCGCGAGCCGGCTCCTGCGGTTCGACGACATCGAGAAGCACCTCGACGCGCCGCCCGCGCCGGTGACTCTTCGCGACGATCTGCCGAACCCGAAGGCCGGCCACACGTGGAAGTTCATCGGCTTCGGCCCGGACGACATGCTCTACATGACGGTCGGCGCTCCGTGCAACGTGTGTCTCTCGCCGCCGATGGTGTCGGCCATCGTGCGGATGAAGCCGGATGGATCAGGCATGGAAACCTTCGCAGAGGGCGTGCGTAACAGCGTTGGATTCGATTGGCATCCGGTGACGCGCGAGCTGTGGTTCACCGACAACGGCCGCGACATGCTGGGCGACGACGTGCCGAACGACGAGCTGAACGTTGCGCCCAAGGCAGGCCTGCACTTCGGTTTCCCCTACTGTCATCAGGGCGACGTCACGGACCCGGAGTTCGGGGCTCAGCGCGCGTGTTCGACGACCGAGGCTCCGGTGCAGAAGCTCGGGGCGCACGTCGCGGCGATCGGCTTCGCCTTCTACTCCGGCAAGATGTTCCCGGCCAGCTACCAGAACGCGGCGATCATCGCCCAGCACGGTTCGTGGAATCGATCGACGCCGAGCGGCTATCGCGTCATGGTGGCGCGGACCGAGGGCCGCCGCGTGATCAGCTACGAACCGCTCGTCGAAGGGTTTCTGCCGAAAGCCGACGGCTCGGGCGGACGGGGCGCCACCAAGGTCGCCGCCGGCCGCCCGGTTGACGTGCTGCAGATGCCCGACGGCTCGATCCTGATCAGCGACGACCGCGGCAATCGCCTGATCCGTGTGAGCTACCGTCTTTAAAGTCGGGGCCCTGCCCCGCACCCCGGCTCGTCGCTTGCGGGGACCCCTGCGCCCCGCGCCGCTCCTCGCAGGCGCGCTGTGCGCGCCTTGGCTGCCAGAGTTTTCTGCAGCCACACTTGGCCATTACCGTTCGGAGACCGCTATGCGCACCACTCGGCAGACTGTCAGTCGCTTACTTCTCGCCACCGCCGCTGTCGCATCGCTCTCGGTGCTCGTGCGAGCGCAGGACCGCAAGGAAGTGACGATCAACGACACCGGGACTCAGGCCGAGAACCTGACGTCGAGTCAGGATGGCTCGGTGTACTTCGGCAGCACCGCGAAAGGCACGATCTACCGCGCCGCGCCGGGCGCGTCGCAAGCCGAACCCTGGATTCAGGCAGCGACCGCCGGCCTGACCAACGTGCTTGGCGTGCTCGCGGACGACAAGAGCAACACGCTGTGGGTCTGCCAGAACAACACCGGGGGCCGAGGCGGTGCGCCCGTGGTCGGGCAGACCGCACTGCGATCGTTCGACTTGAAGAGCGGTGCTGCCAAGGCCACTTATCCCTTTCCGAGCAATGGCGGTGTGTGTAACGACATGGCCGTGGCCCCCGACGGCACGGTCTACGCGACCGAGTCGTTCGCCAATCGGATCCATCGCCTCAAGCCTGGTGCACAAGAGCTCGACCTCTGGGTGGCCGCCGATCCGCAACTGGCCGGTGTCGATGGCATTGCGATCCTGGCCGATGGAGCCGTGTACGTGAACACCTTCTTCGCCGGCCGGATCTTCCGCGTTCCGGTCAAGGCCGACACCACTGCCGGCGCATTGGAACCGATTGACACGTCGCTGCCGCTGACGCGGCCTGACGGCTTGCGAACCGTTGGACCGCAGACGCTGATCCAGGCCGAGGGACAGGGCCGTCTCACGGAGCTGACGATCAAGGGGAACCGAGCGGAAGTGCGCGTGCTGCGGGAGGGACTGACCGCTGCCACCGGCGTGACCGTCGTCGGCAACACAGCGTTCGTCCTCGTCGAGCGCGCAAGGGCCGTACCGGTGCCATACCAGCCGCAATAACGGAGTAGCCGACCCGCGCCGGGCGGCGGCCTTGTGTGGATGTGTCCGTCGCTGTATCCCCGCGATTGAGCGACCGACGCCCTGCCGATCGCTGCCGACGGGATTCTGGGTCAATGAACGAGCGTCAACGATGCTTTTGCACGCGCGGACGCCGCCGATCGTCTGACCACTCATCTCCCTGGAGCGTGTGCGCGTGGATCAGCACGCGGATCTGTTCGAGTGAGTCAACTCCAGGTGGAACAAGCCACGGTACGCAGTCGACAAGCCACTGACAGAACGGATCGACATCGGCGGGGCGGCGCCGTTCGCTCGGACGACCCTTCCACAGCGCGACAATCTGTGCGTCGCGATCGACGTCGATGGTCGGACGCGGTTTCATGTGAGCAGGTCCTGTTTGAGGGCAGGCTCTGGAGCAAGTCGAGCCACGACCTCGCGACCATAGCATCCGCAGATCCAGACGTCCAATATATGGAAGTGGATGAGAGCAGATCGAAAAGGTATGAACGGTCAGGATGTCGTGCGGCACGATGTCTTGAAAAATTGCTCCGCGTGCCGCAGAAAGTTGCTCACGCCGGCCGGCGTCGCGCCCTGCTGCGCGACCAGCCAGAGCATCGCCACCGGGGTCTGTCCGCGAATCGGAACATAGCGGACACCGGCGGGACGCAGCTGGCAGACCGATTCAGGTACGAGGGTCACGCCAACACCCGCGGCGACCAGGCTCACCATCGAGGCCATCTGCGGCGCTTCCTGCACGACGCGAGGGCTGAAGCCGGCATTCTGGCAGGCAGCGATGATTGAGTCATAGAGCAAACTGCCATTGGCGCGCGGGTAGAGGATGAAGGGCTCACTGCGCAGCTCACCAAGGCGGAGCTGTTTCCGCGCCGCCAGGGCATGGCCGGTTGGCAGCGCAATCCACAGCCGCTCGTCAGGCAGCGGAATTGCTCGCAGTGATTCACGCTCCGTCGGCGTCGGACGGACGAACGCCACGTCGATCGCATCCTGGGAGAGTTGCGCGAGGAGCGGCGTGGTCGGATGAACGACCAGTCGCAACTCGACGTCCGGGTAGGCGTTGCGGAACGAACTGATCGCGGCAGGCACGAGCGGATTCAGCGACGCCGCACTCGTGAAACCGATGCGTATGGTTCCGAGGTCGCCGTGACTGGTTCGTCGTGCCGCGGTCCGCGCTCGCTCGACTTCGCGCAGGGCAGCCTGCGCATGCGGCAGGAAGGCCTCTCCCGCGGCGGTGAGCGTCACGCCACGCGCCGTTCGCGTGAAGAGTCGTGTGCCCACCTCGTCTTCCAATTGCCGGATCTGCTGACTCAGAGGCGGTTGCGCGATGCCGAGCCTTGTCGCTGCCCGAGTGAAATGACGGTCTTCCGAGACGGCCACAAAGTAACGCAAGTGCCGCAGTTCCATCTGTCAGCTCAGCTTCTTCACCCAGATGTTGCGCACCGACACCCTGGTCGTCGCCTCGATTTCGATCCCGAATTGACCGGACCAGTTGTTCGATGACCCGGGGTCGTCGTCGATCATGACTGACATCAGCTGACCGTTGACGATGTGGAGGAACGTCCCGCCGCGCGCGATCACGGTGTACTGGTTCCAGTCGTTCTGCTTCACCATCTCGCCGAGCGCCTGGCGGTCGGCGATCGTCCCCATCAGCCGTTTGCTCTTGTCCCCGAAGCCTTCAACCACCTGGCCGCGCCAGGCGAGAATGCGCATCGGTGTGTTCTCGGAATAGAACTGGCCGGTGAACACCCGTGACGGCCAGAAGTCGGCCTGCGGGCCGGTCATCATCCAATTCAGGTTGACGGGACCGTTGAACGCCGTCACATTGGCCGGGACATTGGCGAGCCAGGGAAGTCCCGTGCGGCTGCGGTATTGGAGTCCGCTGCCGCCCGTGCCTTCGACTTTGATCTCGAATTTGAGCGTGAAGTCTTTCGCTGCCATGCGCCGGTATGCGATGTCGCTGTTGCCGCTCGGCCGCTCCGGCGTCGATTCGCCGACGATGGCGCCATCCTCCACCCGCCAGAACTTCGGATTGCCGTCCCAGCCGTCGAGCGTCTTGCCGTCGAAAATCGAGACGTACCCTTCGTGATCGTTGAAGTCGAGCGGGCCGGGCTCGGTGAACTGCAGGCCGCGACCGCGGCCTTGCGCAGGCGCTGCCACCTGCGGCGCCTGCGCGCCTTCGGCGGCGGGCTGCGAGCGTGTGCCGTTTCTCGCGCTGAGGCTATAGGGCAGCACGACGGCGAGCGCGAAACCCGCCAGGGCGGCCGCCAGCATACGCATGAACGAAGTGACAGGGGAAATCGTCATTAGAAGCCGCCTCCCGAGCGATGGATGGACGAGGTCCGCAGTCTGTGCGCGGAGCCTTGAAGAGTCGAGCCTCAGTTCGCCCGAGCCCGCGATCTCGCACTATCAAACCAACCCGTGCCGAGGTAAGGGCAACATCGCGCAAGCGCCTCGGAACCGACCTCGCCACGTTTTGACGTGTGAAATGCGGACCGCTCCGTGGGTATCAGTTGATGACGCTCATAGGCGTAGGGCTTCGATGAGTGCCGAGAGCGCCGCCGGTTGTTGCCGCCGACTGGGGTAATCTCTCACCATTTGTGAATAGTACTCACAGGCCTTTGTCGATTTCTCCAGCTACCCAAGAGCAGAGACGAGCGCTACGCTGAAAGAACGGCAGGGAGCGCACGTTACCGCTCCGCTGGTATGGGAGACATTGACGATGCAGAAACGTACTCTGGGCAAGGGCGGACTGGACGTGTCGGCGCTCGGTTTCGGCTGTATGGGCCTCAGCTCCAGCTACGGATTGCCGACCAGTCGTGAAGACGGCATCGCCGTCATCCGTGCGGCGGTCGAGGGCGGCGTCACCTTCTTCGACACGGCGGAGGTGTACGGCCCGTTCACGAACGAAGAGGTCGTTGGCGAGGCCCTGGCGCCGGTTCGTGACCGAGTGGTTATCGCCACGAAGTTCGGATTCCGGATCGAGAATGGCAAGATGGCCGGTCTCGACAGCCGGCCCGCCCACATCCGCGAAGTTGCAGACGCCTCGCTGCAACGCCTCAAAACCGATCGGATCGATCTCTTCTACCAGCACCGTGTCGATCCCGACGTGCCGATCGAGGACGTCGCCGGGGCAGTACAGGACCTGATTCGCGAAGGCAAAGTGAAGCACTTCGGGATGTCCGAAGCAGGCGTGCAGACCATTCGGCGGGCCCATGCCGTCCAGCCGGTCGCGGCGCTCCAGAACGAATACTCGCTGTGGTGGCGCGAGCCCGAACGGGAGGTCCTGCCGACGCTGGAAGAGTTGGGCATCGGCTTCGTCCCGTTCAGTCCGCTCGGCAAGGGATTTCTCACCGGCACGATCGACGAGAAGACGAGGTTCGAGCCCACCGACTTCAGAAACATCGTGCCGCGCTTCACTGAAGAGAACCGGAAGGCGAACCTGGCCTTCGTCGGGTGGCTGAAGGCATTCGCCGAGAGCAGGCAGGCGACCCCCGCGCAGATTGCGCTCGCGTGGCTGCTGGCACAGAAGTCGTGGATCGTGCCGATTCCCGGTACGACCAAGCTCCACAGGCTCCGGGAGAATCTCGGCGCCACGCAGGTGGAACTCACCGCAGAGGATTTGACGGAGATCGATCGCGCGGCGTCACACATCGAGCTGCACGGCGAGCGCTACCCGGAACACCTTCTGAAGATGGTGGGTCGGTGAGGCGCGGCTAGTCCGGCGCGACGCGCGCAGCGTGCCTCGCCCGGTCGAGCCAAACGAAAAGGAACGTTTCCAATGAAAGCCACAGTGATGTACGGCGCGCATGATGTCCGCGTCGAGACCGTTCCCGATGCCCGGCTCGTGGAGCCGACCGATGCGTTAGTCCGGGTGACGCGTGCCTGCATCTGCGGCAGCGACCTCTGGCCCTACAACTCGATGCCTCGCAGTGAGACCGGGAATCGGATGGGGCACGAGTTCATCGGGCTCGTGGAGGAGGTCGGCTCCGGCGTTCGTACGGTGAAGAAAGGAGATCTGATTGTCGCTCCCTTCGCCTGGTCGGACGGCACTTGCGAGTTTTGTCGGCAGGGATTGCAGACATCCTGCCTCCATGGCGGCTGGTGGGGTGGGACCGAGCTCGACGGCGGTCAGGGCGAAGCGGTGCGGGTACCGCTCGCGGATGGGACGCTGGTCGCCCTCCCGGTAGGGCCCGACCACGCGCTGATGCCGTCCCTGTTGACCCTCTCCGATGTGATGGGCACTGGCCACCACGCGGCGCTATCCGCCAGGGTCCGTCCGGGCAAGGCGGTGGCGGTGGTCGGAGACGGCGCGGTTGGCTTGTGCGGCGTCATTGCGGCCCGCCGGCTCGGCGCCGAGCAGATCATCATGCTCGGCCGTCATGCCGACCGCATCGCGCTGGCACGCGCGTTTGGTGCGACCGATATCGTCAGCGAACGCGGCGATGCGGCAATCGAACGCGTCCGCGAGCTCACGGGTGGGCTCGGGGCCCATTCGGTGCTCGAGTGCGTCGGCCACGGCGAGGCCATGCGGACGGCCGTCAGCATCGCGCGCGCGGGAGGAGCGGTCGGGCGGGTCGGCGTGCCCCAGGACACGACCATCCCGAACGCGCAACCGACCTTCTACGACAACATCACCATCGCCGGCGGACCGGCACCGGTGCGCGCCTACATCGCGGAACTGTTGCCGGACGTACTCGAAGGGAGGATTGAGCCCGGTCGCGTGTTCGATCGGGTGACGAATATCAATGGGGTTCCAGACGGATACCGTGCGATGAACGAGCGCGAGTCCATCAAAGTAATGATCGAGTTCTGACAGGAATGACTTCCTGGAAGGCGCGCAGCGACGCGGAGGTCCTGCCAGAGTGTCATGAGCGAATACAGGTGGCTGACGTTCTGCACGATCCTCCTCGATGCCGCGGGGTTCTCGACACGGCGATGCCCTGTTCAATTGCGTCCGTGGCTCGAGCGTAGTCGCCCGCTCGAATCCCGCAACCACTGCTGAATGTCGCGAGCAAACGCCTGGCGCGTTGCGAGAGTTGGATAGTTCTTCTCGTTGAGAGCCGACCCAAACCGTTGGCGGTTGAATCGCGAGACTTTCTCGATGGCGTCGATCACTCTGAACGGATCCATGCCCAGTTGGCGGAGCGTGACCGCGGCAATCGCATCACAAATCAGCTCCAGCTCGTTGAGGCGCTTCCGGTCGGCGTGCTGGTGCGCACGATGCCATTCTGTCCAGACATATTCGTGACCGATTTCGTGAGCTGCCATCGCCTGCAGCTCGGCCGCGTTCAGGAGCTCGAGCGCTGGTTGGGAAATCAGCACGACCGTGCGCGCATACAGTGCGACGGCGGCCTGCGGTAGATCGATCACCCTGATTTCGTACCAGCCACGCCGAGTCGACTCGAGCATCTGACGCGCCGCATCCACTTTCTGCTGCGCCGGGGCTCCGAGCCTGGTCACCTCGCCTTCCGGTGGGAGAGCTCTCAATATCGCGCCCAGGTCTTTTCTCGATACTGGTGCAGGTCTGGCGGCTTCGAGCAGCTCCATGAACGCCGCCGGGTCGCCGACGAGCAGATCTCGTGGATTCCGAACTGTCAGCGTCTGGCCGTGAGCGGTTAGACTGGTCGACAGAAGAACGAGCACGACGACGGCAGCGGGCCGGGACCCGCGGAGCCCGTTTAGACTGACGCCGCCGCGGTCCTCGGGCGTTCGAGTGTGTGGGTATGCCATGAGCCGACGCTGGGCGGCGGCTCACGAGCAAATCCTTTAAAGGAACGCAGAAGCAGCAAAGGAATTTGACAGCAATTCATTAGCAAGGCCTATGTCCCTTGGCATCACCGGTTTGTACGAGTTCGGGTTGTTCCGGCTGGACCTGGAGCGAAGGGTCTTCACGCGCGAACACCAGGTGTTGCCGCTGGCGCCGAAGACGTTCGACCTGCTGGTGGTCGCGACATTTCTCACGGGCGTGCGCGAGCCGCGCACGGCCGCGGTCAAAACATCCCCCCCTCTCGCCGTTCCGCTCACTGCGTATCCGGGATACGAGCGGGCGCCGAGCCTCTCGCCCGACGGAAGCCGGGTCGCCTTTTCCTGGAACGGCCAGACGCAGGACAACTACGACATCTAACGTCAAACTGGCCGGACCCGGGGAGCCCATCCGCTTGACGACGAGCCCCGAGCCAGACGACTGGCCGGCGTGGTCGCCTGATGGCCGTTTCATCGCATTCATCCGCTTCGCGTCGCCCGACAAGGGTGCGGACCTGGTTGTGATGCCAGGGCACGGGGGCGCCGAAAAGACCATTGCGACGATTTTCCCGATGCCGATTCCCCGGACCGTCAGGGAAGTCGGCAATCTCTCCTGGACGCCGGACGGAAGATGGCTGGCCTTCGGTGGCGCGACATCCCACGACGGACCGCGAGGCATCTGGTTGATCGCCTTTGATGGCTCGGAGCAGCGGCGTCTCACCGAACCTCCGGGAGGGCACGACCTGAGTCCGGTCGTGTCGCCCGACGGGCGGTACCTCGCGTTCCTGCGAGCGCGCACGGTCGGTCGCGTTGCGATCTTTCTCGTGCCGCTGACGTCCGGTCTCGCTCCGAGCGGCACCCCGCGCCAGCTTACCGACGACGACCACGGTGTCATCGGTCTCGCCTGGACCTCGGACGGGCGCGACCTCGTGTTCTCGGCCGGCGGCCATCTCGGCATTTCACGAACGGCGAGGATCTCAGCGGCGCCCCCATCGAGTCGAACTCCTGAACCTCACTTCCTCCCGTTCGGCGAGCAGGCCACCGCGATCAGCATCGGGACGGGCCGGCTCGTGTATTCGGCAAAGGTCAGAGACACGGCTCTCTACGAACTTGCGCTTCCAGGACCGCCGGTGACTCCGGTCGCCCTCGCCGCCTTCTCCTCGACCCTCGACGAACAGACGCCCCACTATTCGCCGGACGGACAACGGCTGGCATTCGCGTCGACCCGGTCAGGAGCGGAGGAGATCTGGATTGCCAACAGGGATGGTTCGAATCCGCTGAAGGTGACTTCCATGGGAGGACCCCAGTGCTCGAACCCCCAGTGGTCGCCGAACGGACGGACGATTCTCTTCAACTCGCGACGTGCGGGCTCGAGCGACCTCTATTTGCTTCAGCCGGATAACGGCAAACTCACCCAACTCACCGACCATCCGGCGGATGAGGGAGAAGCCCGATGGTCGCGTGACGGTCGATGGATCTATTTCGAGTCGGACAGGACCGGCCGGGACGAGGTCTGGAAGATGCCGGCGGCGGGAGGCGCGGCGGCCCAGATAACCCGTCAGGGCGGCACCGCCGCCACGGAATCCGGTGACGGCTTTCTGTATTACGCGAACGTCGCAACGTCGCCGAGCTCAATCTGGCGGGTTCCCCTCGCCGGCGGCGCGGAAGTCCCCGTTGTCGACGGTTTGAGCTACAGCCTCAACTTCGCGGTGAGCAAGCGAGGGCTGTATTTCATGGCGGTGAACGATACGGCTGACCGCGCGTCGATCGATTTCCTTGATTTCAGGACAGGCCAGCGATCGACGCTCGTCCGACTGGACAAGCCGTTCTGGTTCGGCCTGACGCTGTCGCCCAACGAGCGTTCGCTGGTCTTTTCCCTGGTGGACAGCGGGGGCAGCAACCTGATGCTCGTGGACGGATTCCGATGATGGCGTCGGATGTCGCCTTGCAGATGCGGACACTCCAGACGCCCCGGAGAGAACCTGCTGGCTACCTGTTCAGCCTCTGCTCGTTTGTGTGCCGTGAGGTCACCGACTTTCGCACGCACTACTTCGACAGGCGCACGACGAAGTCGGGCGTCGGGGGCGCCTCGCCGAAGGTCACCGCGTAGAGCGAGCTCCCGAACTCGGCAATCGTCGTGGGCACCTTGACCGCGGGATTGGACGCGAACGGCTCGGTGATGTAACGCGTAATGAAGCCGGACAGATGATCGGGAGACAGCTCCACGACTGCGACTCGGTTCAACCGGGCACAACACTGCACGACATACAACGTGGTGCCATCGAGCAGCAGGCCATCGGCGCCGCAAAGGGGATTGCTGCCGGCGAAGTCACCTCCGGTGACCTCGATCGGGATCGGAATCAGGGTGGCCGTGTCGAGAAGGTACAGTCGGCCTTCGCCCGTGTGATCGACGATGAGATACTTGCCGTCCGCTGTCGCAGCGATGCCGTTGCCGGTGGCCGCCGCCGGCCCCACAGTGCAATTGCCGCGCATACCAAAGTTGGGCGGCAGCGGGATCGTCTCCGCTGTCCCCGGCTGGCCGTTCGGCTCGAGCGCCAGGCGCACGAGGAATGGGCCGGTGGACACCGTGAAGTAGGCGGCGTCGTGTGCGACCACGACATCATTGACAATCTGTCCGCCTGGCAGGAGGAACGGGTAGAACCCGACTTCAGCGCCCGTGCTGGCGTCGTAGACCGTTCCCCCGCCACTCGTACCGCCAGCCACGAACAGAAAGTTGGTACGCGGGTCGACTTTCATGCCGACTGCCATTCGTCCGCTCGGTGGAACGAGTTCCGACAAGGTACCGGTCCGCAGATCGCCGGCAAGGATCTGGCCGAGTCTCGGTGGTAGGTACGAACCGACGTAGAACGTGTGCCGGTTGCCGACCGCGATTCCTTCAGATACAAAGTCTGCCGGCAGCTGAATCAGCCCCGGAAAGACAGGCGGATCGTCTTGCGCAATTCCGATGACCTGCGTCAGCAACACAGCGAGCACGGCAGCGGTGATCAGCTTTGACGACGATACGCGCCGCGCGAGCCGCATGGCGCAGTCAATGGTCTTCATGTGTGTCTCCTCTGTGGATAGCGCGCTCACCGCACCAGTCTCGGTTTGCCATCCACGGCGGCCGCAACCTGATCCCAATCAGGGGATGAGCACCTGACGCGTGATGTGTCCGTTGCTTTCCCAGAACGTCCGTTTACTGGCGAGGAACGGATCGTCCGGCGCTGGCTGGACGTTGCCGTCGGCGTCGAATGCCCGTGATGTCACCTCGTGTTGGCCTGCGGCGGCCATTCCCCAGCCGAACGTCCAGAATCTCCACGACAGGCCGCGCGTCGTCCGGCGGTGCGCCACAGGCCCGAAGAGTTTTGCACTCCTCCACGGCCCGTTGTCGATTCGGACCTCCACCGCGTCGATCGGCGCCCCCCAGGCAACGCCGAGCACGACGTAGCCGCTGCCGCGCCGGACGACTCTTGCTGGCGCCGACTTCAGGCGATCGTGCCTCACGGTGCTGAACGTCCACAGCGGCTCGCCGCTGCGCTGCTCCTCGCGGATGGTCACGTAGTCTCGCGCCATGAAGTTCCCCGCATGGCGCTGGCCGCGCACCTCGATGTGCGTCAGCCACTTGACGTTGGCGACGCCATACCAGCCCGGAGCGATCAGGCGGATGGGGAAGCCGTTCTTCTCGGGCAGCGGCTCGCCGTTCATTTCGTAGCAGACCAGGTTGCGCGGGTCGAGGGCCTCGTCGATCGACATGCTGCGAGAGAACTGCTCGGTGATCGTCAAGTCGAGACCGCCACCCGCGTCGGGCTCGACGGTGCCCGTCAGGCCACCGCTCACGATCCCCGTGTTGTCCCGGATCGTCCGGGTTCCGCGATCGAGCCCATAGAAGACGATTTCGACGGCATCCTCGAGAAGACCGGCTTCTTCCAAAATCGGAGCGAGCGGTGTGCCGGCCCAGCGGGCATTCCCGATGAAGCCTGTGGCGAAAGGCAGGCCGTGGTTGCCGGAGCACTCCAATGTGAAGTCGATCTCCCGGCGCGGGCGATCCTTGATGTCTGCCAGCGACAGGGACAGCCGACGCGCGACCAGCCCGGTCACCGCCACACGCCACGCGGCGGGGTTGTCGAGGCCGCTCGGTATGCCGTAGTGAGTGACGAAATGGAATCTCTTGGCAGGGATGAGCCAGGAATCCAGTTCCTCCCAGACCAGCTGGTGTCCGGCGAAATCAGGGGCCGGGAACGGCGGCGGCTGGTCGAGCCATGGGATGACGACGTCGCCGGGCTGTCCGAGTGATTGCGAGGGATCAGGCTGGTCGTCATCTCGATCGGGTTTCTCTCGATCGCTGTTTTGGGGGAAGGCGTGGGCCGGGCTTGACACTTGCAGCGAAAGCCCTGCCAGAGCAGCACCGCCACCTTTCAACAGGCTGCGCCGTGAAACATCCCGATGCTCCATATTTCCGTAAACACCGCCGGCCGGAAATCCGGACAACCCCGACGTCGAACTCGACGCGGCTCGATCCGGGTTTGGCAGTAGGATGTAGCCGTTCGTGTCCCAGACGGGCGAATGCATGTCCCCCGACCAAACCGCTCGCGAAAGTTTCCGGCCAGAGGGCTCAGGTGTCGTCGACCTTGAATCGACGTTTCATCTGATCGAGCGGGCCCGCGCCGGTGACCGCGAGGCACTGGAACGTCTCTTCGCGCGGTATCTCAAACCGCTCCAACGATGGGCGAGCGGCCGGCTGCCAAAATGGGCGCGCGATCTTGCCGACACGGATGATCTTGTCCAGGACACCCTGGTTCAGACGTTTAAGAGGATCGAGGTCTTCGAGCCGCGCCGTGTCGGTGCGCTGCAGGCGTATCTGCGGCAGGCGGTGCTCAATCGCATCCGCAACGAGTTGCGTCGGACAGGACGGCAGCCGCATGCCACCGATCTCGACGGCCTCGACGGCACGATTCGGTTCGGCTGATGATTTCGACCAGTCTGCACAAATGCCACGAGCTTGTTGTCCTGCATCCACTGGTACGTGGCCTTCCCGCTGTAGTTCGACAAGGACGTCCGAAGCGGCTTGACCGGGAAGTTGACTTGTCGGATGGAAACCTCCTCATTCCGAGCCGAGGAGTACCACCAGAGCGTGTCGCGTTTGATGTATCCGCCAGCATCGGCATCGATGTCGCGATATGTCCACAAGCGGTTCGCCTCGCGTGGTGCCAGCGTCCGACCGCCCTGCGCCCCACGGCGGATCTGCTCTTCGTCGATATTGAACGCCTGCCAATCGTGGTTCAGGTAGTCGGCGTAAAGCGTGCCGCGGTACTGATTTCCTCCCGACTTGCTGATGAATTGCATCTGCACGCCCGGCCACGGCCACTCCGGGCCATGTGCAGCCGCGCCAACCGAGACCTCGTCGAATGCGCCATAGTCGAGCGTGAAGCCGGTCGGGTTGATGCCGGTCACACTGATGCCTTCGACCATCGGCCGATTGAAGCCGGCGGTGCCGTAAGCGCTGACGGCCCCTCCGAGGCTCGTGGCGGTGGCGCCGAGATCGAAGCGCGGAGTATAGACGGCCGGTGTCGCGCCCTGAATGGCCCACATGCTTCTGGCGCCCGGCAGGCTTGCGAGTTGATGAGCATCGAACGTGGTCACAATCGCTGTCGAGTGCTGATCGATGACCGACGACTTGGGATCGACGAGCACCTGTTGGTCGAGCGTCGCGATCTGCATCTCCACATTGACGGTCGCTGTGAGACCGACGCCGACATAAATGCCTTCGCGCCTGACGGCCTTGAATCCATCCAGCGTGAACACGAGCGTGTATTCTCCCGGCGCGAGTACCGGAAACCGATAGAAACCCTCGGCATTGGTCACCGTCGTCCGTGTGCCCATGAGCGCGGCACTCGAGATCACGATGGTGACATTACGGAGGACCGCTTCGGTGCTGTCGCTGGCGGTGCCGTCGATGGCGCCGGTCATCGCGCCGACCGTCTGGCCGGCGCTGGCCTGCAGCGGGAAACACACGAGGAGGGAGATGACCAGGATCGCCCGGCGACAACCTTCGTGTCGGCCCGCGATGTCCACGGATGGCTTCCTGTGCGTTGCCTTGACAGAGGAGAGCGGGCTCATCTGCTCGACCCCTGACAGCGGTTCCAAAGACGCTGAATCTGGGATTATAGGGAGTTAGCCGGTGACCGCCAACGGCGCTATCAGCGCGCAGCGAGTCGACGCCGAACTTCGGCCAGGAGATACAGACCTGTCGACGACGCATCCGCCTTCGCGCTGCGCGCTACGGCGGACAAGGCAGCTGCTCCACCCACGAATGACGGACGACGGCCCCCGGTCGGATGCTACGTTCGGGCTGCCGGAGGTACGGCGGATGTGGCCACATAATTGACCGTCAATCGGCCCTGCGCCCACGGCAGCCGCGCGTCTCTCCGGAGCCACGATGATGATCTCGATGCGTAGCTTGGTGACAACGCTCCTCGTCGTCTGGCTGTGTTGCGCTTCCTCCGCGCTCTCGGCGCAGCCGGTCACCTTTCACGTCGTGCAGGATTCCAGCGCGGGAACCATATCCGTGTTGCGCGGTGGCCGCCGTGACGTCGTGCTGGTCCAGAACGCCCAGGAGCGGATCCGCCCGTTTCTGCATCCGATCATGTCGCCCGACGGGAAGGGGATGCTGACGGAGAATCGACCCAAGCACCATCCGCACCAGACGGGCGTGTACTGGGGATTGAAGGCGACCAACGGCCGTGACTTCTTCATGACCTGCTGCGTCCCAGGCGAAGAGCGTTACCATCGGCGCGTCTCCGCCAGCGTGCTTCAGGAATCGGGCGCGCGCGTGTCGTGGCGCACCGTGTACGACCTGCTGGATGAACACGGCCAGACGATCCTCGTCGAGACGAACACCTGGTCTATTCAGGAGCAGGACGGCAAGTACCTGCTGGATCTGGAGTGGCGCGGCGACGCGAAACGTGCCGTGATGGTAGACCGGTTCTACGTCGGCGGTCTGTTCGTGCGCATGCCGTGGCACAAGGGCATCGCGGGTGAAGGTGATCAACGCAGCCGGCCAGCGCAACAACCAAGCCGAGCAGCAGCGGGCGATCTGGACGGACGTGGGGATGGCGATCGCAGGTCGCGATGACTGGGGACACATCGCCATCCTCGATCACCCGGACAACACGGGTTTTCCGATTGCATGGCGCGTGGATTCCGAGCTGGGTGTGGGACCTTCGCGCCAGATCCTCCAGAACTGGCGTCTGACCGAAGGCGAGAGCGAAGTGACCCGATACCGTCTGATCGTGTATACCGGCCAGCTCGATCCAACCGTGCTGCACCGCGCGTGGACCGCGTACGCGGGTGGGTCGCGATGACCCGGCTCACGCGACGTTCGTTCAGGATGTCACTCCTGGCCGTCGCGTTCGCGCTGAGCGCGTACGGGACCGCGGGCCCGGCCGAACAGGCCGCCGCGACGCGTACGGCCTGGCCGCCAGATCGGCTCGACAACTTGACCGACTGGGGCATCTACCGCGGCGACAAGCGCGCCACCCAATACTCGTCGATTTCCCAGATCAACACGACAAACGTCCATCGCCTGAAAGTCGCCTGGCAGTACAACCACGGCCTTCCGGAAGGCCCCGGCATCTACAGCAACGCGATTATTGTGGACGGCCTCCTCTATTTCACGACACCGCGCGTCAACGTGATTGCGCTGGACGCGGCCACGGGCAAGGAAGTCTGGAGATTCGATCCGGCACTGTACAACGGCGGCCGGATCTTCCGCGGCCGCAACCGGGGCGTGACGTACTGGGAGGATGAGCGCGGCAGGAACCAGAGGATTTTCGCCTTCGTCCGCGATCGTGTCTATGCCATCGACGCCAAGACCGGTGAGCTGATCGAACCCTTCGGGCAGGCCGGCGGCCAGTTCATCGACCTCAGGAGGGATCTGCCCGTCAGGTCCGAGCTGGCGGACATCGAAGTGACCACGCCGGGCACGGTGTTCGAGAACTACTTGATCGTGACCTCGCGGGTCCCCGAAGGAAATACCAGCACGCCTGGAGACATTCGCGCGTACAACGCCGCCACAGGTAAGTTCGAATGGATCTTCAACACGATCCCCCGGAAAGGACAGTTCGGGTACGACACCTGGGAATTCGAGCCGAACATGCACTACGGCGGCGCCAACGTCTGGGGCGGCGTGACCGTCGACCAGCAACGGGGCTGGGTGTTCGCCGCCCCCGGATCGGCCGCTGGCGAGTTCATCTACGGGGGCTCGAGAAAGGGCGACAACCTGTTCGCGAACACCGTGTTGGCTCTCAACGCCAGAACGGGTGAGCGGATCTGGCACTATCAAATCATCCGTCACGACATCTGGGACTACGACCTGCCACCAGCGCCGATCCTCGCCACGATCACCACGAAGAGCGGGACACGGGACGTCGTGGTACAGCTCACCAAGATGGGGTTGACGTTCGTGTTGGATCGGGACACCGGCAAGCCCGTCTTTCCCGTTGTCGATCTGCCCGTACCGCCGTCGACAGTGCCGGGCGAGCGGGCGTCGGCCACGCAGCCGTTTCCGCTGCTCCCTCAGCCGCTGACCCGCCTGCAAATGTACGAGTCCGACATCACCGACATCACGCCGGCGGCGCGCGCGCACGTGCTGGAACGATTCCGGCGGCACGAGTCCGGCTTCCTCTACACCCCCGCCACGCCGGGCGGTGTCGTGACCATGCCCGGCCACCTCGGCGGCGCCGAATGGCACGGCGGCGCCTACGATCCGACCACCAACGTGCTGTTCGTGAACGTCAACGAGCTGCCGACGATCCACTCGCTGCAGCCCCTCGATCCGGACAACCTGGCCGGCGGGATGACCCCGGCCAGACGCGGCGCGCGCATCTATAACATGAACTGCACGGCCTGCCACGGCCCCAACCGTGTTGGAAACCCGCCCTTGTTGCCGCCGCTGACCGCCGTCACGCTGAGCCGTGATGGGATCCGCGAGGTGCTGACGAACGGACGAGGCACGATGCCGTCGTTCTCGCGGCTGTCCGAGGCGGAGATGAACGACGTCATCGCGTACGTGCAGAGCGACCCATCCGAGCCGTCGTCAGCGCCGGCGGCGCCGCAGACCGGTCGCGGAACTGGTGTCCCAACCTGGTCTGGCGGCAGGGGACCGTGGGCGTGGTCGACGACCACGCCGCAGTACGCCAACGTAGCGCCGTTCTTTGTGGACGACCGCGGGTATCCGGCGATCAAGCCGCCGTGGGGCACACTCAATGCCCTGGACCTGGAGACAGGACGCCTGCTGTGGAAAGTTCCGCTCGGTGAATATCCGGCACTGGCCGCCGAAGGCATCGGCAATACGGGCTCACTCAACATGGGCGGCGCCGTGGCCACGGCCGGCAACCTGGTCTTCATCGGCGCGACGGTCGACGAGAAGTTCCGCGCGTTCGACAAGCACACCGGCCGGATCCTGTGGGAGTACCAGTTGCCCGCAGGGGGGTATGCAACACCGAGCGTCTACACGATCAACGGCAAGCAGTATGTCGTGATTGCCGCAGGCGGCGCGGCCAAGCCGGAAACACGGCCGGGTGACGCCATTATTGCGTTCGCCTTGCCGGATTAAGTGCTCCTTGTCAGATCCGCAGTGAGGCGACACGCCCGTCGGGTGCGGATGGTGGCCAGGTCGATACTCCGTCAGCATCCCCTTGCCGTCGGGCGACATGATCGGATGCAGAAACGGGCGGATCCGCTCCTGGGCGTTCCCCGCGTCCGGAAGTAATTGAGAGGGCGGGGGATAGTGGAGCGGGCTACGGGGATCGAAACCGATTAACGGGTGTTTTCTAAATGGTGAAGGCGCGCGACTTCTGGTCACAAGCGCTTGACTCAAAAAGTCTTAGCACCGCGCAAATGTCCACGGCGTCCCCGGGAATCCGGTGGGATCTACCGGCGTTTTGGAGACATTTTGGACACAGCCGATTGTCGGGCCGTGGCGGGAAACAGGATGCAGCGTCCTGCATCACGAGGAACCAGCACCGCTAGTGTTCAATGAGTCTCTCGCCTGGGATTTGAGTCGGTAAACCCCGCGGCGTTTATCGCGAGTTGAGGACGGCGCGGCGTGTACCGCAGACGCCGAGGCGATGTGATGCGATGATGTGAGGGAAATATGACGATGGGGGCAAAGCCGCCGGCGGAAGTCTCCATCGATCGATCTTTGGTCTCCGCCCTGCTTCAGGAACAGCACACCGACCTCGCGCATCTCCCTTTGAACGAGATTGATGAGGGTTGGGACAACAAGCTGTTTCGCCTCGGCGACGACTTCGTAGTTCGAGTCCCGCGTCGCGCAGCTTCGGCAGCCCTCATCGAACAGGAACAGCGGTGGCTTCCCAGGCTATCGCCGATGTTGCCTTTGCCGGTTCCCGTACCAATTCGTGTCGGCCGCCCCGGTTGTGGGTTCCAGTGGTCATGGTCCGTCGTCGCCTGGTTTCCTGGCCAGAGTGCGCTGCTCACTCCACCCGAGGATCCTGCGACGGCAGCCGTCACGCTGAACCGATTCCTGCACGCGCTGCATCAGCCCGCACCACGCGATGCTCCAACCAACCCCTGGCGAGGTGTCCCTCTTGCGGCTCGTGCCGGGACTGTACAGAAGCACCTCCAACAGCTCGACGGGCTCGTGGACCGCGGGGCGGTGCTGGATCTGTGGGGGCGCGTTCTTGCGACGCCTCCGTGGTCCGGACCGCCATTGTGGATCCACGGCGATCTCCACCCCGGCAATCTGCTGGTCAGCGAGGGGCGTCTCTCGGCCGTGATCGACTTCGGCGATCTCACTGCCGGTGATCCAGCGACGGACCTGTCGGCATTCTGGATGTTGCTGCCGTCGTCCGAGCGGCAAACCTTCTTCACAGCGGCACGCGAAGAATTCGATCGGCTCGACGGCCACACGTTGATGCGGGCACGCGGTTGGGCGTTGGTCCTGGGACTCGCACACCTGGCCGACGCAGGGGACGAGAAGGCCATGAGTGCGGTGGGCCGGGCCACAATCGACAGGGCCTTGAGCGATAACTCGTGACTAGTCGCCAAGGGACGAGCGATCTGAGGACCGCCGGATTGATCGACAGAACGGCGTTGTAGGGATTCAGCCTATCGCGAATGGCAATGGTCAGTGACACCTGAGGTCGTGGCACGCCCCAATGCTAGGGCCGCAGTGATCCTCGGGCTGCGCCCGTCACGATGGCCACCCGATCCTTCGACCTCACTTGAGTCCTCCCGCTGTCCCTCGCGGCAACGCGTTGGCTGCTCGGCAGTCGCGAGGAGGAAGCCGCGGGACACTTCGAAAAGGGGCTCAGTTCGGTTTTAGCGCGAACGAAGATCGGTGGCCCAGAAATTTCGCGAGTTGGAACCTGACCCGCGAATTTCTGAAGCGAATCGACTCGGTTCGGAAGGTGGCGTAACCCACCCGAGCTTCGGCGAGCCGGCAGCGGCCATCCCGCCGCTGCCGTGTCCCGCGACACTCATGAAATCCCCGCGAGTGCTTCATCGGGCCGGGATTGTGCCACAGACTACTTGGCCTGGTGCAGCAGCGTTCCACTGCTGCCATTGAAGTTGGCGTCACCCACATACGTGGCCGTGAGAGAGTAGCTCCCCTTCTTGAGCTTCACGGTGCCGCTCGCCATACCGTTCACGAGCGGTGCGGATCCGACGAGCACGCCGTTGATACGAAGTTCGACCAGGCCAGTGGGAACGCCGGCGTCAGGCGCGACGGCCGAGACCGTAGCCGTCAGGGCCACGTCCTGATTCGGCTTCGATGGGTTGGGTGACGACGACAACCAGAGCGACGTGTCCACCTTGGCGTTCACCGAGTAGCTGACCGACGATTGCGAAATGTTGCCCGCGTGATCGACGGCGGTCACCACGAACGAGAACGTTCCGGGCGTGGACGTATTGAGGTTACCGGCTTGGTTTGCTGTACAGCTCGCGATGCCGGACGTGGCATCGCTGCAGCTGAATTCGATCGCCACGGCCTGCCCTTGCACGTAAGTCTGCGCTTGCGGCCGGGCGATCCCGATCGACGGCAGTGTGGCGTCCCGCTTGATCACGACCTGTTTGGTGATACCGCCACCGCCGCTGCTCGCAAAGCAACTGAATACACGCGACGTGACGTCAGTGGTTTGCGTGGCGCTCGGGCACCGCACGTCGAATAGCTCGGACTCCTTCTCCTCGATGTTCCACTGCACCACGACATCGGTGGTGTACCAGCCATTGGCGCCAAGCCCGCCGGTGACGGTGGCGGTGATGAGAGGAGGGGTCTCGTCGTAGTCGTAATAGTAGAACCACATCTCCTCGCGGCTTGACGCGCCGTCCGGGTTGGTGACGACAACCATGACGCTGGCGGAGAGATGGGCCGGTGTGACGCCGGAGATCACGGTGCCCTGTTCCTCGACGACGACGTCGGTCGCCGGAACCCCATCGAACGTCACGCTCGCATCATCCTGGAAGCCGAAGCCGGTGATCTGAAACGGCGTGCCGCCTGTCTTCGGACCCGCGTTGGGACTCAGCCACCCCAGAATGGGCCGCACTCGCTGCTGGAAGCTGACCACTTCCGATCCGAGCCACAGCTGATAAGTGGTCGACTCACCCCAATAGTTGGAAGGAATCTGGACATCTATGGTGCCGGGACCACTGCCGCTGTATGTCGAGTACGTCACGTAACTCTGGCTGGTTCCAACAACCAGCGACGCTTTCCAGAACGTGTCGGCCGGCACGACGATCTCGACCGGCACGGAGCCGCCTTCCATCGGGACCTCGGTTTCGGTTGACCTGACCGACACGGCCGTCGCCACGTACACGCCGCCGACGAGAATGCCTTCCTGGAGGATTTGAGTGCCACCGTTGAATGTGATCGCACTGCCGTCGGCACTCATCGACGAGCCGGTTGCGTAGTCGTCACGGGAACCGTCGGTGCGAACGCTGATATCAAAGGAAGCCTGGAGCTCGCGGTCGATCGCATACACGTTCCATCGCCCCGCGCCGTCCTCCTCGTAACCCGTGAACGCCACGAACCGGCCATCCGCACTGATTGCGATGCCGTCTGCTCCGTTGAAGGCGACGCTGATATGCGTGAGCTGCAGCCGCGTGTTGGTCCGGGTGGCAATGTCGTAGACGAACACATCGGCGAATGCATCGGCGTCGTTGGCGACGAGGTTCGGCGCGGTGCTGGTGTAGGCAAGCTGCCCGTTATCGCTGAAGTCGGGCGCGAGGCTGGTGACAAGCACGTCTCCGGAGCCCGGGAGCGGACGATCCACGCGTGTCGACGTGCCCAGCGTGCGATCGTGGAGGTAGACGCGCATGCCGATCGAAGCGTAGTGCTCGTCGGCCGCGGCGGCTGAAAACGCGACATACCGCGCATCATTCGAGATCGCGACACTATCGATCCACGCGATGAGATCGCCTTCGATCGCGCCCACATCGATTCCCATAGTGGTGACGCTGCCGGGTTCGTCGAACACGCCGTTCTGATCCGCATCCCGGTCGCGCAGCCACAGCAGCGCTCCACCGTCGACACCGAAGTTGGCCGAGAACAATACAAAGCGGCCATCACCGCTGAGTCGCGCCACCGGCAACGGTGGGCAGTTGCAGTTCAGGCGTTCGCCGGAGGGTCCGACGGTGACGAGCGACGTCACGCCACTCTCGAGATCGCGGACGTACAGATCGGTGACGCCGTTCGTGTCGCTGGGATCGAGATTCGACGCCAGTGACTGAAACACGACATGACGGCCGTTCGCCGAGATCGCCGGCCAGGTACTGTGCGAGTTTCCCTCGGTACCGTCCGTCGCCACGCTCACGCGCGTCAACGCGCCGGTGTGTCGATCCCGCACGAAGACGTCGAGGGCACCGTTCGCGTCACCCTCGACGAGTGTCCGGTCCGAATCGAGGACGAGGAACCGCCCGTCGGCGCTCAGGGCCCGCTGACGAACGATGCTGTAGCCGGCGAAGGCGCCCGCCGCCTGCTCCGCATCGTCGCGGATCACACCGGTCCATGGCGATTGGGTCTGTGCACTGGCCGCGTGCGACGACAGCAGAAATAACAACAGCGCGCACGTCGGTACGCACCACGGGCGGCGGTCTCTCAAACGCATTCCTGGTCCTCCAGAATTGAAGGGTAATGGACAGGTCACACGGCTGTATCGGCACATCGCAGCGGATCATGCGAGCGCGCTGGAACGGGATCCTGACGACGATGGAAGTGATCCCGAGCTTGATGCGAGCACCGCAACGGATCTGTCACCCGCGATACGAAACTGAGTCGCACTGCGAGGAGTGCGTCAGGGCCGAGCCGGCGCGCTAGTGTGACTGGGACTGAACTGCATCCCGAGCAACATCACGAGCATCGCCCGTTCGATCCACGCGATGCATCAGCCCAGGAACCGAAGGTTGCACGACGCGTGCCTTCCGGGCATACCGGAAATGTTCCAGGCATGAAACGGGGTGTTTCGCGAGCCCGGAAAGGAATCGTGTGCGCGCGCGGCGAGCCGAAGGCGAGCGGCGGCTAGGCCACGCGACGCACCACAGTTGCGCATTTTCGGCTGCAGGGAGTCGTGAGCCGTACGCCACATCGTCACACTGCGAGGTGATAGAACGGTGATTTCAGCACCAGTCTCGTCAGACGGTGGGCAGACGGCCGCGAGTACGTGGTCGTCACGAAGGGGAATTGCGCGAATCAAATCGCCGGTATCAGCATTGCTGACGCCTTCGTCATGCTGCGAATGATCCTGAAAGTTTCTGTGCTCGTGCTGGTCGTTGGTGTGAACCCGGTGATGGCGCAACGGTACGGCAGCCTGCCGCTCGCGTTCGAGCCCAACCAGGGCCAATCCGACAGCCGCGTCAAGTTTCTCTCGCGGGGCGGCGGCTACACCGTGTTTCTCACCGAGACCGGGGCAGTGTTGACGCTCGAGGACGCCGCGGGATCGGCGGTCCGCGCCTCGCTCGTCGGTGCATCACCGGCGACCATCGACGGGGCGGACCCTCTTTCGGGTCACAGTAACTACCTCCTCGGCAACGACCCTCGTCGGTGGCAGATCGGTGTCCCCCAGTTCGGAAAAGTTCGCTACACCGGAATCTATCCCGGCATCGATTTGCTGTTTTACGGCAATCAGCGTCAGCTGGAATACGACTTCATCGTCTCGCCGCACCGCCGTCCGTCGGCCATCAGGCTGGCGATCGACGGCGCGCAGTCCGTCCGCCTCGACTCGAACGGCGATCTGGTGCTCGGCACGCGCTCGCGGCCGATTCGGATGCAGCGGCCGATCGCGTATCAGGATATCGAAGGTACCCGCCGCCGCGTCGCGGTGCGTTACCGGCTGATGCGAGGGCATACGGTTGGCTTCGATGTCGGGCCGTACGACACGAATGCCGCCCTGGTGATCGACCCGCTCGTCCTCGTGCACTCGAGCTATCTTGGCGGGTTTGAATGGGACGAGCCCAATGACATGGCGCTCGACCCGGCCGGAAACACCTACGTGACGGGTCTCACTGAAGGCCGCGGCTTCCCGGTCACCGAGGGAGGTCAGCTGTCCGCCAGCGTGAGCTCCGTGAACGCGTTCGTCACCAAGATCGATCCGTCGGGCTCGTCGGTCGTGTACTCGACGATCTTCGGCGGAAGCGGCTTCGAGAATCCGCACGGGATCGCTGTCGACGCCTCAGGCGGCGCGGTCGTCGCCGGCGGCACGACCTCGGCCGACTTTCCAGCCGTCGGCGGCTTACAGACGGAACTGCGTGGAACGGAAGACGCATTTGTCGTGAAGCTCGCTCCGAGCGGTACGTCGTTCGTGTACTCGACGCTCTTCGGCGGATCGGGCGCCGACGAGTTCACCGATCTTGCGGTTGCACCGACGGGCGAGGTTTACGCCGCCGGGACGACGATGTCTGTCGACCTTCCTGTTCGCAACGCGGTGCAGCCATCGTTCGGGGGCGCAACGTTCGACATGTTCGCCGTCAAGTTGAACGCGGACGTGTCGCAGGTGACGTACGCGACCTATCTCGGCGGCTCGGGCGACGAATCCGGCCCAAGCCTGGCGGTCGATTCGGCGGGCAGCGCGTTCATCGTCGGGTCGACCCGATCTGCCGATTTTCCGACCGCCAACGCAGTGCAGCCCGTTTTTCGGGGTGGCAGCAGCGGCGGGTTCTATCCGGACGCATTCGTCACGAAACTCAGCCCGGATGGATCGTCGCTCGTCTACTCGACGTACCTGGGTGGACTGTCCTTTGACAGCGCGACCGACGTTGCCGTCGACGCGTCGGGAAACGCCTACGTCGTCGGCTCAACCGAGTCGGGAGACTTCCCGCGCGTCGGAGGCATTCCTCGCACGAACTACTCCGCGTATCCCGACGCCTTCGTGACCAAAATCAACAGCACCGGTTCGGCGCTCCTGCTTTCGACGACGCTCGGCGGCAGTAACTCCGATGCGGCCCTCCGGGTCGCGCTGGACGCGACGGGCAACCTCTGGGTCGCCGGCTTCACGTCGTCTGAGGACTTTCCCGTGAAGAGTCCCTTCCAGGCGACGTTTGCCGGTGGATGGGACGATGGGTTCGTGGCGAAATTGAACCCGCAGGGGTCCTCGCTGCTGACGTCGACGTACTTCGGCGGGTCGGGGCGCGATTACATATCCGGGCTGGCGATCGACGCGGCGGGATCCGTGCTCGTTTCGGGAGTGACGTCCTCACCAGACCTGCGGATGCTGAACCCGTTTCAACCCGCGCTCGCCGCCACTCCGGACCAGCAAGGGTCTCAGGGCGGGCAGGACGCGTTTCTGGCGAAGCTGACATGGGAGGCTGATCCCGTGCTGACGGCGAACGCCGGCCCGGATCAGATTGTTGCGGCGAGTGAGTCGTGCCGCGGCGAGGTGACACTGGACGGCACCAGGTCCACGGCGCCTCCGGACCGATATATCTGGACGTACTTCTGGTCGGGTACAACACATCTACACGCGGAAGGTCCGGCGCCGACGTTCAACCTGCCGTCGCTGGGAACGTATACGTTCGACCTCACTATCTATGACGATTGGGCGCAGTGGGCAACGGATTCCGTGAACGTGACGCTCGCCGACCTGGAACCGCCGCGGATCGGCAGCGTTGCAGTGACGCCGGCGGTCCTGTGGCCGCCGAACCGCCAGATGGTACCCGTCGCTGTCACCGTTGCGGATGTGAGCGATGCGTGCAGCGGTCCAGTGACCTGTCGGATCGATTCCGTGACGAGCAATGAAGCGCTCGCGCCCAATGACTGGGTGATCACTGGTGCGCTGACCGTTCAACTGCGGGCCGATCGCGTCGGCGACGGTAGTGGCCGCGTCTACACGATTGCGATCAGGTGCACGGACGCCGCTGGAAACAGCACGCGCAAGACGGTGACCGTCCGGGTACCCCATGACTTCTGAGCGTGGTCGACTCCCACTGCTCATCCTCAAATCCATGGTGTCTAACCGAATATGGGGCTGTGCCGATCGGCGGGGTCGAGGACCTGGGCGGTCCTCGGCGCGGCAGCGCTGGCGACCGTTCTGCCCGGCGGTCTTCCTGCACAAACTGGCCAAGGGACGGCCAGAATCTCACCAATACCGCCGTCGGTCCTTGACCTGCAGCGGACGTATGACAATGCGCGGGCCCGCCGAGAAGCGGTCACTCACTTGCTGGCCGACGACTTCGTCGAGATTCAAGCCGATGGTCGCGTCCTCGCAAGAGCGCAGGCGATCGAGAAGAACGAACGATTTGACGACGTTTCGTCGGGCTCGCTGAGCGAGCGTCGAACGGCTGCGTATGGCGACGTCGTACTCATCGCCGGGCGCACGGGCGAGGAGGGTACGCCCTATTCCTCGCGGCGTCTCTATGTCTGGGTCAACACAAACGGGTCCTGGCGACTGCTTGTGTTTCAGAAAACATTCATCCGCTCGCTGGCGGCCAAGTTATCGCCACTCCCAGCTGCGTGGCCGGCAACGGATCGTCGCGGGCCGCCGGATCTCGTTGAAGAAGAGACATTTGCCACTGGTGATCCCGCGTTGCTTCGCGGCCTGCTGGCGGAGGATTCAGTGCTGGTCGACGGGTATGGCGAGCAGCTGACCGGTCTCGCATGGGTGGGACGGCTCAATCAAACGACGGGCCCGACATCGAATGTTCGCAGCCTCAGCGTCCTCCATCAAGGCGAGGCTACCGTCGCGATCGGCGACGAAGTCTCAACCGTAACTGGCCTGGCGGCTCGGTTCACGCGCATCTGGACGCGATCGGGTCAGGGGAGGCAGCTTCGATTCAGCCAGACGACCCTCGCAGCTTCTGAAGTCTTTGGGCCTGAACGATAGGACTCTGCCACGACCCGGCCCTGGTGCCCGCCGCCCAAGGAGAGCGCTGCGAGGCCGTGGTCGGCGTCGCCAGTCGGTACGACGTGATCACGGCCCGACTGAGCGCCCACTACAGCGGCCCCGCGTTCAAGCTGCTGACGGGCATCGTCTGGTACCCATCACCTTCAGGATGCCTGGGGCCGGATGGCCAAGACGGAGAGGGAAGCCGGCGTTGTCGTCAGTTTCCGTCGCACTCACACCGGAGCAGAACCCGGACAACATGCTTCACAGATTTCAAAAACCGCAGGATTGCGCCAAAGGCGGGCGACGGCCCTCGCCGGACGGAGCGTGAGAGATCCACTGACACATAGGCCCGTAACGTTCACGCCGGGGCGTTCACAGTTTTTCGCCTTGGCTGAGCTTTTGCCAGATCGATCAATCGTTCCCCCACCAAAGGAGAAATAAACGAATGCGGCGCTCAGCTCTGTGCGTAATCGTCACTCTTGCGGTGTCTGCGTGCGGTGGCGACTCTCCGTCCGCACCGAGCTCGAACATCCCAGCGGTGAGTGGAGGTTACGCTGGCAACGGCACGCTCGTAGCCCCACAGTTGGATGCAAGGGTGACCTGCCCGGCATCGACAAGCGTCACGCAGTCAGGGACAACAGTCAGTATTGCGCCAATCGTCTTGACGGGCGAGTGCGGCCGCATAAGTATCCCTGTCGGCCAGGTGGCAATCGACGCCACCGGAGCCATCGATGGTAGCGCGAGCGGCAGTTTCAATGAGCCAGGTTGCGGGACCTACCACTACGTTGGCAGCGGCGGTTTTTTTGGGCGTGAATTCCGGATCTCGATGTCCGCGACTTCGAGTTCGTGCGAGAACTTCAATTTCACGGCGGTGTTATCTCGGTAAGAAACCAGGAGAGACCTTTGAAGTTGTAGGGACCTCCGCCGAAGTTGCCTGAGCGGCACCGCCGACCTGTTCGCCTTTCTGTTTCGCCCGCCTGGTGCAGGGCGTCGCTGACCTCATCAATCTCGATCCAAAGGCCGAGTGGGATCCAGCGACGAAGACGGTGATCAACAGCTGCGCGCCGTCGCCCGAGGGCGGGGCGGTCAGCCCACGCATCGTGACCATCGTCGCATTCGACCCGATGTGGTACGAGCGCAGCTGGTGGCCCGTGGGTCAGCCAATACTCAGGCTGACAAACATCGTGAGCGTCTTCGTCGACGAATCCTGAACTGATACACCCCTTCGGACTTCCTCGGGTGTCACCTGCGCATGAGCGGCCCGGTCTGGGAGCGGACGCGCCGACGTGTCTACTACCTGCATCGGTGTCGTCGCAGCGTCGCCTCTCCATGGCGCGAGAGCATAGCGCAGCTGAATCTGTACCTGGCGCATCCAAAGTGTCATCGCCGAGCCGCACGACATCAGGCCGCCGCCGGCTCTTGGCGGGCCGTGTCGCGGCAAACCAGTTTGCCCAAAGGGGTTCCAGGAAAGCGTGTAAACCGTCCTCAGGCACGCGTTTCGCAGTTCATGGCCCGGCGGCCACGTAATTTGGAGAGTTAGGGGAAGAAACCGACGCGCCGCAGCCGTCGCTCCGATTGCGGAACCGAACTCAGAGAGCCAAAATGCACAGACTCCTGGTGTGTCTCTGCGGCGTTGTGATCGCTGCCGCTTGCGACCGCGGATCGACCATGGAGTCGCCGACCGGACCGAATCCGCCGGCGCCGATCACGGCCAACCTCTCGGGCCGTGTGACTGAGATTGTGGCGAGCGCGGTCTCGCCGATCGGCGGTGCCCTGCTGACGATCGAGGACGGCGGCAACGCGGGCAAGACCGCCACGACCAACGCCAACGGCGAGTACTCGCTCAGCGCGCTTCGCCGCGACGCATTCTCGGTCACGGTTTCGGCGAGCGGCTACCTCACGACTGCGTTCCCGATCGATCTGCGCGGCGACATGACCCGCGATTTCCCGCTCTCGCCAAGCACGCCGCGGACGCCGTTCGGCACCGGCTTGTTTCGCGTCGGCACCGAGATCCTGGCCGGGCGCTACTTCAGCGATCCGCCGCAGAGCGGCTGCTACTGGGAGCGGCAGCGAAGCTCGGGCGGCATCAGTGCCGACATCATCGCCAACCGTTTCGTCACCTACGACGGCATGCAGTACATTGTCGACATCCTGTCGTCCGACGTGGCGTTCAAGACGGACGCGAAATGCGGGACCTGGTTCGACTCGCCGCGGCATGGAGCGCAGTCGTCGATCCCGCCTGGGATCTGGCTCGTCGGGATTCAGATCCAGCCCGGCACCTATCAGACGTCGGCTGCCGGCTGTTACTGGGAACGGCTGCGGCACTTTCAATATCAAGGGGTCAGCGGCGTGATCGCCAACGGCTTCAGCGCTGCGGCGAAGCCACAAACGGTGACGATCGCGGCGAGCGATGCCGGCTTCAGCAACGACGCCAAATGCGGCACCTGGACGCAGGCGTCCGCCCTCAGCGCGCTGTCATCCGACGCCGCTGCAACGCAGTCGGTCGCCGACATCGAGCGGCATCGCGCTCTCTACGAGCAGGCGGTCGGAGAACGGCGCGGGAGGTTCGGCCGCTGAGTCAATAGCCTGAATCCAGATCGCGGCTTGCCTGAGGGCCAACACACTCAGTGGCGCAGGGGACGATCACCCGTGACCGGGTCATCAAGGCCGTCCGTGGCGCTCAGCGCGTCGCGGGGATCGAGCAGGGCGTGCACATCCTGCGGCACACGTTCTGTTCCACCTTCGCGGCTGCGCCGCTACGGCGGACAGGTCACACCTGGCGATGAAGGGGGCGCCCGCGCGGGCCATCCAGGAGCTCGCCGGCCACGCGGACCTGTCGACGACGCATCCGCCTTCGCGCTGCGCGCTAGGGCGGACAAGGCGAGGTCTTCGGTGAGAAACGCCTGCGACCCCGAACGAGCGCAGCGAGTGAGCGTCTAGGCGGTCTGGGGCGGTGGACAAGCGATCCGCCTCTGCGGCTTCGCCGCTACGGCGAGATGATTTTTCGCCTGATCGAGAGCGAAAAATCAGCGGGCTACGGGGATCGAACCCGTCTAACTGGCTTGGGAAGCCAGGGCATTACCACTATGCTAAGCCCGCGTACGAAGAGGGATCGTACCACACCCTTCCTTCCGGCTAAAGCCGGAAGCCACACGAATGAAGAGTGTGGCTTCCGCCTTCAGGCGGACGGCATCAGCTCCTGATGAACGCCAGGACCTCGTCGCGTTTATCTTCCATGAGATCCTCGGTCGTCGCCTCCAGGTTCAGGCGCAGCAGCGGCTCGGTGTTGGACGCACGGACGTTGAAGTGCCAGTTGTGGAACTCGACTGAGACACCGTCCATGCTGTAGGTGCGTCCCTCGGTGTACATCGCCGCCAGCCCGTCCATCTTCTCCTCCGCGGACGTGCCGTCCTTCAACCGTGTGTTGATCTCGCCCGAAATGAAGTACTTCTCTCGCAGCGGCGCCAGGAGCTCTGCCAGGGTCTGACCTTTCCTCGACATCAGCTCCAGGATCAGCAGTGCCGGGATGAAGCCGTTGTCGGCGTAGTAGAAGTCCCGGAAGTAGTAGTGCCCGGTGACCTCGCCGCCGAAGATGGCGTTCTCCTCCCGCATCCGGCGCTTGAAGAACGCGTGGCCGACACGGTTCATCAGCGCTGTGCCGCCGTACTTGCCGACGATGTCCTTGACGGCATAGCTCGCGCGGACGTCGTACACGATCTTCGAGCCGGGGTTCTTGATCAGGAACGCCTCGGCCAGGAGCGCCGTGATGAAATCGCCGGCCACGAACTCGCCGGTACCGTCGATGAAGAACACGCGGTCCGCGTCGCCGTCCCACGCGATCCCGATATCGGCCTTTTCTTTCTTGACCCGCTCGACGATGTCGCGGCGGTTTTCCTCGATCAGGGGATTCGCCTCGTGATTGGGGAAGGTGCCGTCCACCTCCATGCACAGGCTGGTGGTGCGGCACGGCAGGTTCTCGAACAGCAGCGGGGCCACCAGCCCGCCAATACCGTTGCCCGCGTCGAGCACGACGTTGAACGGCTTGATGATCGATGGATCGATGAATCCCAGGACGCGCGCCACGTAGTCGTCGACCACGTTCGTCTGCGAGAGGCCTCCGGGACGATCGGCGGGCGGCGGAAGCTGGCCGCCGGCGATCATGTCGCGGATGTCCCCGATGCCGGCGTCGCCGCTCAGCGGAAAGGCCTCCCGGCGGACCATCTTGATACCGTTGTATTCCTTGGGATTGTGCGAGGCCGTGATCTGGGCGCCACCGTCGAGGCCGTCGCGCGCGACGGCGTAATACATCATGTCGGTGCCCATCATTCCGTAGTCGACGACGTCGGCACCTTGCGCCCGTGCTCCTGCGATGAAGGCCGCCGCGACCGATGGCGACGAGAGCCGCATGTCGCGCGACACGGCAATTCGCTTCGCCTGCAGGTAGGCGACAAAGCCCCGGCCGATCTCGCGCGCCGCCTCCTCGTTGACCTCGGACGGATAGAGCCCGCGTACGTCGTACGCCTTGAAGATCGAAGGATTGATGCTCATAGCTTGCTGTAATCGGTGATCACGGTCTTGTCACCCAGCACGGCGCCGGGATCCACGACGGCATTGCGGCCGATGTGGCAGTTGCGGCCCAGGATCGAGCCGGCAATGTGCGCTTCACGGCCGATCCACCCGTTCGGCCAGACGATCGAGTCGTCTACCACGGCAGCCTCCTCGACATGCGTCTGCCGTCCGATCACGGAGTAGGGCAGGATCCGCGCGCCGGTCTTCACGACCGCGCCCTCGTCTATGAAGCAGGGCCCCTGCAGCTCGACGCCCTCCTCGACCCGCGCGCCCTCGGCCACATGGGCCCTTCGACTCGCCCCTCGACTCGGCTTCGCCTCGCTCGGGGCAGGCGCCTCGCTGTCGGCGAACGGTGGGGCCTGATAGCGGCCGTCCATGATGTCCTTGTGGACCTGCAGGTACTTCGCCGGCGTGCCGATGTCGATCCAGTAGCCGTCGTAGATGTAGGCGACGAACGTCTCGCCGCGCTCGATCAGCGATGGGAAAAAGCTGCGCTCGATCGACCAGGCCGTGTCTTTCGGAATCCGATCGAAGGTCTCGGGCTCGAGGACGTAAATGCCGGCGTTGATGGTGTTGCAGGTGATCTCGTCCTCGCCGGGCTTTTCGAGGAACCGCTTGATGTTGCTGTCGCCGTCGGTTTCGACCAGCCCGTAAGCCCGCGGATTCTCGACCGGGGTCAGCACGATCGTCGCCTTGGCTTTCCGCTCGCGATGCAGCCGGAGGACGGCGCCGAGATCGACCTGGGTCAGCACGTCGCCGTTGAACACCACGACCGACTCGGTGAGCTGATCGCCCGCGTACCGGATCGCGCCACCGGTGCCGAGCGGCTGCGGTTCCACCACGTATCGCAGGCGGATGCCGAGGCCTTCTCCCGCGCCGAAAATCTCCTCGATGCGGCGCGGCTGGTAGTTGAGGCTGAGAATGGCTTCGTCTATTTCCGGGACCTGCCGTAGCAGATCGAGCTGGTAGTAGAGAAACGGCCGATTGAAAATCGGAACGATGGGCTTGGGCGTATGGACCGTGAGCGGCCGAAGGCGCGTGCCTTTGCCTCCGGCGAGGAGAATGGCTTTCATATCAACTCGTGATCATAGCAGCTGACAGCTCTCAGCTCACAGCTCTCAGCTCTCAGAAAGAGCAATTCGTTTGGGATTTCAGCTGTTGCGGTCGACGCCAGAGGTCTGACAGCTGAAAGCTGATAGCTGTCAGCTAATGAGAGACAATACCCTCGCATGAATTTGCCGAACGCCCTGACGCTCGGCCGGATCTTTCTGGTCCCGCTGCTGGTGGTCGTGCTGCTCACGAAGTTCGAGGGACCAGTCGTGCTCGGCGTGCGAAAGGAGCTGCTCGGCGCGGCGATCTTCGGCCTGGCCTCCCTGACCGACTGGCTGGACGGCTATCTCGCGCGGCGACGGAAGCAGGTGACCGCGCTCGGACAGCTCATGGATCCGCTGGCCGACAAGCTGCTGATCACCGCCGCGCTGGTGTCCCTGGTGCAGATGGACCTGGCCCCGGCCTGGATGGTGGCGGTCGTGCTGGGGCGCGAGTTCGCGATCACGGTCCTGCGCAGCCTGGCATACTCACGAGGCGTCTCGATCCCGGCCTCGCCGCTCGGCAAGTTCAAGATGGTCTCGCAGGTCACCGCCGTGCTGCTGCTAATCCTCGCCAACGACGGGGTAGCGCTGTTCCTGACGCTGGGACGGATCGCGCTCTGGATCGCGGTGTTCACAGCGGTGGCCTCGGCGGTCGACTACTACCGCCGGTTCAATCACGTGCTGATGGGGCGCGCCAGTTCCTAGTCCCCTGGGACTAGCGGTGAATAGCCACGAGGTCACCGACGTAGACGGCGTCGAGTGATGATTCGATCCGGACCACAGACGACTCCGGAAGAACGGTGAACACGGTCGCCTTGCCAACCATCGCGACCGGGCCTCCTTCCGGAAGTGTGCGCCGGAAAATGGTGAGCTGCTGCCCCGGCCGGAGGCCGTGATCGCTGCCGCGGTCGACCACCATGAACATACCGGCAGCCGCACTCTGGCGCCTCTCCGCACCGAGAATCAACTGTGCCGGGTGAGCGTAGTCGGGGCTCGCCCCGACTTCCATTGCCGGAATTGCCGGACGCTCGAAACGCTCGAGGAAGTCCCCCTGCATCACACCGTCGCAGGCATAGGTGACCGTCGCAATCGCGGCGTCCTCCTGAGCCTCGAGGATCTGCACGGCGCCGGCGGTATGAACACTGACTCGATACACGCCCGGCTGTTGCTCGGTAAAGCGATCGTCCACGACGCGGCGAACATAGTACTCGTCACCGGTCTTCACACCCTGCGCGGTCCCGCCCCGGATGACGACGGCGTCTCCAATCGCGAAGAGCGTCTTGCCGGTTTCACGCCCTGCCGCGACGGTCAGCGCGGCGGCAGGCTTGACCGATGGCGACGAGGGGGCGCAACCGGTGTCATGGTTCAAGCCGGAGAGCGTCGCGGCTTCAGGCCGTTGTGCGTGAGCCGGGACCACGGACAGGATCAGCGCCGAGACCAGCGCGGCCGCGGCGATACGGGAATCAGAATTCATGGGGCGTCGCTCCTGACTTCTTGTCCATCTGCGCGCGAATGGCCGTGGCCCGCACCTGAGCCTTCTCCAGGTACTCGCTGCGCTCGAATTCCTTCATCAACCGGTCGAATAGGGGGAGCGCTTCCGCCGGCCTGCCAACCTTGTCGTATGAGTCCGCCAGATAGAACAGCGCCGCGTCGCGGCGCGTGAACTCGGGATCCTTTTCGATGAGGCCTTTCAGCCGCTCGATTGCGCCGGGATACCAGCGGGTGCGGTGGTACTGAATGCCGACCCCCAGCTCGTGGTCGCCGAGGCGGTCCCGGGCCTCCCGCAATTTGGCATGTGCCTCCGGATACAAGGCGCTCCGTTGCGCATTCGGGAAACGCTCCACGAATGTCGAGAGCTCCTTGATGGCCTCGACGGTTTCGGTCTGATCCCGCATCGGATCGCGCATCTGGTAGAAATGGCACATCCCCAACTTGTATTGGGCGTAGTCGATCCGCTTGTGGGTCGGATAAAACGACAGGAACTCGCGGAACTCGTTGACCGCGAGCACGTAGCTCTCCGCCGTTCCTTCACCAAGGTAGGTGTCGCCGACGCCCAGCTTCGCGTCGCCGCGATACTGGCTCTGCGGGTAGCTGTCGACCAGCTGCTTGAAGTACTCACGGGCCGTGAACCAGTCCTTGTCGTTCAGTTCCGCGGTGCCGCGCTCGAACAGAAACTTGTCCGGATCCGGCGTACCCGTCGGCGGCTTCTTGGGCGCGCTGGCACAACCGGCGGCGAACGCGATGATCGCCATGAATAGAAGGAAAGCCCCCCTGATGCGCCGCGACCCGGCGCGGGTCTGCGCTAGAGCAGCGCAGGTGTCGTCGAAAGCCATCGATACTCCGATTCCAATCCTTGTTCGAGCCTCACCCTCGGGATGAAGCCCAGATCACGGCGGGCCATCGCCGTGTCGGCGTAGGTATCCCGCATATCACCCTTCTGCGCCGGCTCGCGGCGCACGATTACCTGGCGGCCCACCAATCGCTGCACGATTTCGAGGACCTGATTCACGGTCACCCGCGAGCCGCCGCCAATGTTGTACGCGCGTCCCGGCACGCCGACTTTCGCGGCCGCGATGGTCGCTGCCACCGCGTCGGCGACGAACGTGAAATCCCGCGTCTGTTCTCCATCGCCGTACAGGACGATCGGCTCACCGGTGATGGCGGCCCGGAGAAAGCGGTGAAAGGCCATGTCCGGCCGTTGCCGCGGCCCGTACACCGTGAAGTAGCGCACGGAGACCGCCGGAACGGCGTGGTTGACGAAATACAGGTAACAGAGCTGCTCTGCGGCCAGTTTGGTCACGCCATACGGAGAGACCGGCTGCGGCAAGGCATCCTCGCGCATCGGAATTGCCGCCGCGTCCCCATAAACCGACGAACTCGAGGCGTAGACGAAGCGGCTCAGCGGCCGGCCCACGCATGCCTCCAGCAACTGCTGGGAGGCGTCGACATTGTTGTCGGTGTACACACGAAAATCGCGGCCCCAGCTCCGCCGCACACCTGCCTGCGCGGCGAGATGAAACACATCTGTTATCCCTTGCAACAAGGATGACAGATCGACGTCCTGAATCCCTCCCTCCACGAACTGGAACCCCGTGCGATGGCGGTTCACGTCCAGGTTGGCTTCCTTGATCGCCCTGGGGTAGTAGTCCGTAAACGCGTCGAGCCCAACCACTTCCGCGCCTTCATCGAGCAGCGCCGCAGTCAGGTGTGACCCGATGAAGCCCGCCGCCCCAGTGACCAGCGCCTTCAAGCGAACACCTGCCGGATTCGCTCCGGCAGCCGGCACGGGCGACCGGCCGCGTCGACGGCCGCGTGCACCGTGCGTCCGGATGCTGAAATGGCTGATTCCCCCTTCTGGAGAACCTCGTAGGTAAACTCCAACCTCACCGCAGACACCATCCGCCCCTCAGCCCTGATCTCCAGCTCGTCGTCATATCGCGCCGCGCGCTGGTACTGGCAGTGAGCCTCGATCACGGGCAACGCCACACCGGCGCCCTCCATCTCGCGATACGTCCATCCGAGCGATCTGAGCAGGTCCGCGCGCGCCACCTCGAACCAGACGAAATAGTTCGCGTAGTAGACCACTCCCATCTTGTCGGTTTCCGCATACCGCACCCGGACCAGGCTCACGGACGATGGCATCGGGAAGTCTGGAGCGCGGGAGAAAGCGCGGTCACCGGGGCGCGCCTTTTACCAGGTCGCAGAGCTCGCGCGTCGCGCGCTCCGGGGCACCGCCGGCGAAGATGGCATTCCCGGCAACCAGGATCGCCGCCCCGGCCGCCACGATGCGGGCGGCGTTGGAGTGGTCGACACCGCCGTCGACCGACACCGGCGCGTCGTTCCCGGCAGCGTCGAGCAGGGCACGGACCGCGCGGATCTTAGACTCGCTGCGCGCGATGAAAGTCTGGCCGCCGAAGCCCGGATTGACCGACATCACGAGCACCTGATCGACCTCGCCGGCGATTTCCTCGAGCGCCCCGACCGGGGTCGACGGATTGAGCGCGACCCCTGCCTTCACGCCGCACGCCCTGATGACCTGGAGGGTGCGATGGAGGTGGGGAAGCACTTCGACATGCACGGTGATCCGGGAGGCGCCGGCGTCCACGAAGGGCCGCACGAACGGGTCCGGGTTGTCCAGCATCAGGTGGACGTCGAGCGGGACATGCGCCACCCGCCGGATCGCCGACACCACCGGCGGCCCCATGGACAGGTTCGGCACGAAATGACCGTCCATCACGTCGACGTGCAGCAGCCCCGCGCCGCCGCGCTCAACTGCCGCGATGTCCTGCCCGAGCGCGGCGAAGTCGGCCGAAAGCAGCGACGCTGCGATGATCGCGGGCATCCGTTACCGGCTCACTTCGAGGGAAATCGGCTCACCGGGGGCGATCTGGAAGCCCGCCTGCGGGTTCTGCCTCAAGACAATGCCCGGCGCGACGCCGGGGTAGGGATGATCCCCCACGACGGTGGCCCTGAAGCCGCGGGCCCGGAGCAATTCCGCCGCCCGGCTGCCGTCGACGCCAATCAGGTCCGGCATGACGTACCGCGCCCCGCGCTCGCCGCGATTGACAAGCAGCGCGACCTGCGCGGCGTTCGTGCGGGCAGCGGGAAACTGCGCCACGACGGTGCCGGCAGGGTAGTCGGACGAACGGATCTCGGCGGTGGACGCGAGACCCAGCCCCTCCTGCTGAAGGCGGAGCTGGGCCGTACGCTCGGACTCGCCACTCAGCTCGGGAATCGTGGTCGATCGAGGACCGCCGCTCACCCAGACCTTGACACTCCGCTCGCGCCGCGTCCGCACACCGGCGACGGGGTCCTGCGTGACGATCTGACCGGCCGGCACCTTGGGATCGAGCCGGCGCCCTTCTTCGACTTTCAGATTCAATCCTGCCTCGGTCAGCATCCCGGTCGCCTCGTTCACGGTTTTGCCCGTGAGCAGAGGGACCTGGACCTCACGTGTTTTCAGCGCCACCCGCATGCCGATCGCGGCGGAGAGCACGTAGGTGAGAATCAGCGCGCCGACCAGGACCAGAAGCTTCCCGGCGCTCCAGACGCGCGTCGTAAGAGCCATGAACAGAAAAGTTTAGCGCAATTATCCGGCTTTCACCAACCGTCGCTCCTGAGCAAGTGCGACGGTTGCCCACCATAGCAGCGCAGAGCGCTGCGACGGTGGGCCGACTTGCCCGACCGAGAGAGCTATGGTTGGCGAGCCACCGAGGCGGCGTAGAACGCGTCGAGACCGTCGCGGAACGGCAGCGTCCGAAAGTACCCGTCCGGGCCTACGAGCTCCGGAGCCGAGGGGGACTGCAGCGCTGCTTTGCGGAATCCGGGATGCACGGCCAGGAACCGTTCCACGACCTCATCGTTTTCCTCGAACTCGCTGGAGCAGGTCGAGTACAGGATCCGGCCCCCTGTTCGTACGACGGCGGCCGCGCCTGTCAGGATTCGGAGCTGCAGCGAACTCAGTGCGGGGAACTCGTCAGGCGATCGCCGCCACTTGATGTCCGGATCGCGACGGAGCGTTCCGAGACCTGAACAGGGCGCATCGATCAGAACGAGATCGAAAACATCGGCAAACGGAAGCGCCTGCGCCGCGTTGGCCTGGATCACGCGCACGCAGTGCGCGCCGGATCTGCGGACGGCGTCGGCCAGCAGTCGGACACGCCTCGGCCGCACGTCGGAAGCGATCAGCAGGCCGCGGTCCTCCATGTCGGCCGCCATCGCGGTCGTCTTGCCCCCGGGCGCGGCGCAGGCGTCGAGCACGCGCTCCCCAGCGGTCGCTCCGGCCAGCACCGCCACGAGCTGCGACGCCTCGTCCTGGACGACAAACCCGGGGTCAGATCTCGAATTTCCAGTCGCGCCGCCACTCGTCTTTGGAGATTCGAGATCTGACCCCGACTCTTGGGGGTCAGATCTCGAATCTCTATCGCTCGCCCCGCCAAGGTCTGGAAATTCGAGATCTGACCCCAGCGGGTTGCCGCTCCGGACGACGAGACCGTCGGGGGCGAAGCGGGTGGGCGTGGTCTCGACGCCGGCAGCGCGAAGGGTCTCTGCCAGCGCGTTCCGGGTGACCCGAAGGCGATTGGCGCGGAGCGTCAGCGCGGCAGGCGCGTTGTTGAAGCGGCACCACGCCTCCGTCGCCTCGAAACCATACCGGTTCCGCCATCGTTCCACCAGCCACCTCGGATGCGCCATCGTCTTTTCGAGGTAGTCGAGTTCGGACGCGGGATCGCCGACCTTCCGCTCGGGCAGGGGAAGCCGGGCGCGCTCACGGCTGGCGCGGCGCAGAATCGCATTCACAAAAGACGACGAGCTGCTCTTGCCGATTTTTCGGGTGAGTTGGACGGCATCGTTGACCGCGGCCGACGCCGGGACGCGATCGAGGTGGAGCAGCTGAAAGAGCGTCAGGCGCAGGACATCGACGACTTCGGGATCGAGCCGCGCGAGCGGACGCTGCGCGAAGACGGTGATCACCCAATCGAAGGCTGCCTGCCATCGCAGTGTGCCGGTGGCGATCTCGCCGGCGAGCGCGCGATCGCGCTCGTCGCGAAGCGCGGAGCGGGCGCGCGCCAGCGCCGCAGGGAGGTCGGCGGCGCGGCTGTTGACGGCGCGCAGCGTCTCGTAGGCCGCCACCCGCGCCGGCGCAATCACGGGCGGAACACGTCGCCGGCCTGAACGGCGCGGCCGGCAAGGAATTCGCGGGCGGTCATCACTCGACGTCCCTCAGGCTGCAGCTGCAGGATCCGGAGGACTTCGCCGTCGCCGGCGACCACTTCCAGTCGATCGCCCGCCGCCTCGACGATGGTGCCTGGCACCGCCTCGGATCGGTCCCCGGTTCTGCCGGTGCGATGCAGCAGGAACCGGCGATCGCCAAGATGTGTGGACACGAGAGGCCAGGGTTGAAGACCACGAACGAGATTGTGGATGCGGCCCGCCGGGATCGCCCAGTCGATCGTACCTTCCGCCTTCGTCAGCTTGTGGGCGTAGCTGGCACGCGCATGATCCTGCGGCTCCTCGGTTGCGGTGTTCGCCGCCACGCGCTCGACAACCTCAAGCAGCAGGTCGCCCCCTGTCGCCGCCAGCGCCCGCTCGACCTCCAGGCTCGTGTCGTCCCGCCCGATCGGCCGCGTCACACGCGCGAACATCGGCCCCGCATCGAGCTCGCGGACGACCCGCATAATCGTGACGCCAGTTTCGGTCCGGCCGTCAATCACGGCGCGATGTACCGGCGCCGCCCCTCGGTACTCGGGCAGCAGCGAGGCGTGCACGTTGATCATTCCGAGCCTGGGGATCGCGAGCAAATCGTCGGGAAGAATCTTTCCGTAGGCCGCGACCACACCGAGATCCAGACGCATCGCCCGGACCGCTCCAAGAAACTCGTCATCCCGAATCCGCGCCGGCTGGAGGACCGCGATTCCGGCCGCTTCAGCCGTCACCTTCGTGGGCGTCGGTTGTTCCTTCTGACCGCGTCCCTTAGGCCGATCCGGCTGTGACACGACTGCCACCACGTCGTGGCGCGAATCGATCAATTTCTGCAACGTTGGAACCGCGAACTCAGGCGTCCCGAAAAAGCCGATCCGCAGCGGGGCGCTCGTCACCATTTCCCGGTTCGCTGCAACTTCTGGATTTTCCGGACGATGACGTCGCGTTTGATGCCGCGGAGGCGATCGACGAAAAGGCGGCCGTCGAGATGGTCCATTTCGTGCTGGAACGCGCGCGCGAGAAGTCCGGTGCCTTCGAATGTTTGAAGATTCTCCTCACGGTCGAGGCCCTGAATGACCACGCGGGACGGTCGCAGGACTGTCGCGTTGAAACCGGGAACGCTCAGGCAACCCTCTTCTTCGAGCTGGGTGCCTTCCCGCTGGACGAACTCCGGATTCACGAGGGTGATCAATTGCGCCCGATCGCGGCCCACCGAGAGATCGACGACCACAACCCGCAGCAGCACGCCGACCTGCGGCGCCGCGAGCCCGATTCCCGGTGCCGCGTACATCGTTTCGATCATGTCGTCGATCAGCCGGTGCAGCTCGTCATCAAAACGGGTGACCGGCGCGGCCGGCGTGTGGAGGGGGCGCTCCCCGTAACGGAGAATCGGACGCAGCATGCTATCGAACGGGGGCCTCGCTCTTCGCCCGGGCGCGGATCCGTTCGCCGACGCCGGCCTTCCAGTCGTTCACGGCGCGCGTGAGCTCGGCGATCGAGTCGCTGCCGAACTTCTCGACCAGGGCGTTGGCGAGGGTCAGCGCCACCATGGCTTCGCCGACCACCGCGGCGGCCGGCACCGCGCAGACGTCGCTGCGCTCGATAGCGGCGCCCGATTCGGTCAGGGTCGAGAGATCCACCGAACGCAGCGGCTTCATCAGCGTCGCGATCGGCTTCATCCACGCGGACACGCGGAGGTCCTCGCCGTTGGTGACGCCTCCTTCGAGGCCGCCGGCGTTGTTGGTCGGACGCGACCACGGGATCGCCTCGCGAGCCTCGTCCACGACGATCTCGTCGTGCACGCGTGAGCCCGGACGCGCAGCAGCGTCGGGTCCGAGGCCAATCCCGACGCCCTTGATCGCAGGAATCGACATGAGCGCCTGCGCGAGCCGGCCATCGAGCTTGCGATCCCACTGCACGTAGCTGCCGAGGCCGATCGGCACGCCGGCAGCGAGGACTTCGAAACCTCCACCCAGCGTGTCGCCGGCGGCCTTGGCCGCGTCGATGGCCTCAATCATCCGCGCGCTGGTGGCCTCGTCTATACAGCGGACCGGTGAATCGTCCGGGAGCGCCGCCGCCTGATCGAAGGAGACCGTGAGCGTCTCGGGGATCCGTACGCTGCCGATCGAAAAGACGTGGCTGGCGATGCCGACGCCGGCCGCCGCAAGCAGCTGGCGCGCAACCGCCCCGGCGGCGACGCGGGCCGCGGTTTCACGCGCGCTCGCCCGTTCGAGGATGTCCCTGATATCGGACCGGCCGTACTTGGCGATGCCCGCAAGGTCGGCATGGCCGGGCCGGGGTTTCGTCACCGGCGCCCGCTTCGCTCCTCGAGCATCAGGCTCAGGTGCAGGCCCCGTGAACATGGTCTGCTGCCAGTTCACCCAATCGCGGTTTTCGATCAGCATCGCGATGGGTCCACCAATGGTCTCGCCGGCGCGGACGCCGGAGATGATGTCGGCCCGATCAGACTCGATGGCCATCCGCCGGCCGCGGCCGTAGCCGCCCTGCCGCCGCCGGAGATCACGGGTAACGCTCTCGATATCGATACGAAGCCCGGCGGGGATGCCTTCGAGAATCACGACGAGGGCGCGGCCGTGCGATTCGCCAGCGGTGAGAAATCGCACCATGCGGACCCTGATTGTATACGAAGAAACTGCAGCATCGCCGGTCCGCAGGCGCGAAAAGCCTCGTGAATTCGCACGGTCGTGCTCTTGCACTCTGGCCCGACCGGACGCTGCGCCATGCTACTGGCCGATCGTTTTCTGCACCGGGACAAGGAGTGGTTCGACATTGCCACCGCCGAGCGGGTGAGCGTGCTGGTGCGCCCCGCGGGGCCGCGCCGCGCGCAGATCGAGTGGGCTGAACGTTGCGCGATGCTCGCGGTACTCCGCCATCCGTTGTGGCGGCCGCTCATCGACTACGGCGCCGCGAGCGCGACGACCCTCTTCGAGGCGTTCGCGCTGCGGCCGCCGCTCATCCAGACGAGGGTGGTGCTTTCACACCTGGTCCGGCACGGGACGCGATTCCTGCAGGCCCATGGTGTCCTCTTGTCGGCAGCAGAAGCCGCAACGCTGCAACGTCCGCTCATTGCCTCTCCGGCCACGACCCGCGGCCGTCCGGTCGGTCTCTCGCTGCAGCAGCGCGCCGCGTGCGATGCGATCGCGGAACGGTTGAGCGCTCCCGGTGCCCGGCCCACGACGCCGATCAGGATTTCGGCGGCGCCGCGCATGGGGCTGCGCACCCTGCGAACGATCCTCGCGCGTCAGGCTCGGGTCGAGGGGTACGTGCCCGTGTGCCCGGAAGCGCTCTACCTCTGGCGCGACCTCGAGACGACGATCGCCGGGCGTCACGTGTGCCTGCTGGTGCAGACGGAGACGGGGCCTGCGCCGCGCGAGGCGGTGGCCGCGCACCTCGCGAAGGCCTCGATGGCCTGCGGCCCGCCGCACGTGTGTGTGATCAGCGAGCGCACTCCTTCGCGCCAGCCGGGAGTGATCCATCTCGAACCGCTGGGAATGAAAGCGATGGCAAGCATGATCTATCTCGATCCGGACTATGGACCGTCGGCGCAGGAAGTGTTCGACGCCGCGCGGTACTCGGAGGGCGCGCCAGGGCGATTCCTCGATCGCCTCAGCGGCCACTTGTCAGGCCGTCGAAGTCAACGCACGTGGGTCGTACACGAAACACCGGCCCCATATTCCCGGTCACCGGACGAGATCGTCGCGGAACCTGGTTCGGCTCTGCCACCAGAGGCCGCGACCAGATCGAAAACGACGGCGGGGAGCCGGTCGCGGATTGGATCGGTGCTCTGGCGGGCGGGGAGCCGAGCGGCAGCGCTCGAAGCGCGCGGGCGGCATCTGGCGGCTGCCCGCCTGCTCACTCGCGCAGCCGGCGTGCTGCACGGTCGCCAGGAGGTGTCCGAAGCAGCCAACTGCTGGTTACAGCTGGCATGGATGGCTCGGACCCGCGGCGCGCTCGACCGCGCACACGATCACGCGCGCCAGGCCATGGCCGTCGAGGCAGCGGCCCGCTGTCAGATTCGGGCAGGCTGTCTGCGAGCCATCTGCTGGACCGACGCCGAACGTTTTGCTGAAGCTCATGGAAGTCTTCGCAATCTCGTCATCGCGGCATCCACGCTGGGCGACCAGGCACTCGGCAACGCCTGCCGCCTGGCGCTGGCGCGGCTGCTGTTGTGGCACGGCGCACGAGACGAAGCGGGGTCGATTGCCGAAGGGATCGCGGACGACCCGGATTGGGAACCCGCCTGTCAGGCACTCGGCCTGATCGCCCGCGTCCGATTGGCTGCCGCTGATCTGCCGGGAGCGCTGCGCTTCGCCCGCACCGCGCTGGCGCGGCTTCCCGAGAACACGCCCGGGCGACTCGTGGCTTCGAGTCATCGCCTCATGGCCGAGGCGCTTTGTGAAGCAGGCGACCTGCCGCAGAGCCGGCTGCACGTGGACAAGGGGCTCGCGGCGGCCGGTGCCGCACGACTACCCCTGCATGCCCTGCGGCTGCGCGCCGTCCTCGTGCGGGTGCTGCGTACCTGTGGAGGCGATGCCGGAGAGGCGCGCCGTATCGCTCTCGGCCTCGAACGCGGGTGCCGCCGCACACTGCCACCGCTCGTCGAGCGGTTCGTTCGCAGGCAGCTCGAGGGGCACGCTCCGGTCGGTCTCGCATCGCGACCGTCAGGACATCCGGGCCGGCCTGCACCGTTCGAACACTTCCTCGACCTTGCCCATCGCGCCGCCAGCGACACCGAGGCCATCGGCGACGTGCTGACGGCGGTCTGCGAGCATGCGCAGGCATCGGCGGCGGTCGTCATCGCACGCGATCGCCGGATCTGTGCGGCCGCCGGGAAGACCTGGCGGGACCGTTCGCGCGCAGATGAAGCGCTCGTCAGCGGTCAACGAGTGCTCTTCGACGTCGCCCGGCAGCCGCCGGAAGCGGCCGAGCCGATCCGGTGCGCCGGGGAACTGCTCGGCGTGATCGCCTGCAGATGGATCGCCGGATCGACCAGCGATCCTGGCGACGTATCGGAGTGCTTGCGTGCCGCCGGCCTGTCGGTGGCCGGGCACCTGCGATCGCTGCTGGATCAGCCGCCGGCACCTCCACCTTCGGTCTGGGGCGACCTGCTGGGCGATAGTGCGCTCGCGTCATCGCTGCGCGACGACATTCACCGCGCGGCTCGCGCGCCGTTCCCCGTGTTGATTGAAGGGGAGAGCGGGAGTGGCAAGGAGCTGGTCGCGCGCGCCGTCCATCGGCTGTCGCCACGTCACGCCCGCCGGTTCTGCGCGATCAATTGTGCAGCCATCAGCGACGAACTGCTCGAAGCAGAACTGTTCGGACACACCCGCGGCGCGTTCACCGGCGCCATGACCGAGCGCGCCGGTTTGTTCGAGGAGGCGGATGGAGGAACGCTCTTCCTGGACGAAGTCGGCGAGCTGTCCGGCCGTGCGCAGGCCAAGCTGCTTCGTGTGCTTCAGGAAGGAGAAGTGCGCCGGATCGGCGAGAACCTGCCTCGCCGCGTCGATGTCCGGATCGTCGCGGCCACGAATCGTCCGCTCGATCGCGAAGCCTCAAACGGACGGTTCCGGACAGATTTGCGGTTCCGGCTCGACGTGCTCCGGATCACGGTGCCAGCCCTGCGCGATCGGATCGGAGACATCGCGCTGCTGGCGCTGCACTTCTGGAAGCAGGCCACCGAGCGGGTCGGCTCGCAGGCCACACTCACGCCCGATGCGCTCGCGGCGCTGTCGCGCTACGACTGGCCGGGCAACGTCCGTGAGCTGCAGAACGCGATCGCCTGGATGGCCGTGCACGCGCCACGGCGCGGCCGCGTGAACGCGACGCTGCTCCCGGCGCAACTTGCGGCGGCGCCGCTCGGGACGGGGTCCTCATTCGAAGTGGCGCGTGAGGATTTCGAGCGGCGCTACGTCAAGGCCGCGCTCGCACAGGCCGGAGGGCAGCGGCTGGTCGCGGCGCGGGCGCTCGGAGTTTCACGCCAGGGGCTCGCCAAGATGTTGAGGCGCCTTCGGATTGAGGGGGAATGACTGTATTGCCAAAATTGCCAAAATTGCCAAGATTGAAAGACGTCGGTCGCCGTGCGCAGCCCGGGGCAAAATTCAAGCGCAGTTCACAGTGCGATGCCGCGACTACGGGGCGTTTCCAATTTGGCAATTTTGGCAATGCTAGCGCGCCATAGCGCGGAGAGCCTTCGCCACCTGATTCTCGGGATCCCTTTCCAGTAACCGATTGAGCGTCGCGACGGCTCCGTTCCGATCGGCCATCCGCATCTGCGCGCGGGCGACGTCCAGGAGGTCGGAGGTGGACGCGTACGCAGTTGCCGCGTTGGCGTACCAGATCACGGCGGCTGGCTGGTCCTTGACGCGCAGAGAGAGATCGGCGATTCGGCGGGCGATGTCTCCGCGGCGGCGGTCGTTTGGAGGAGAGAGCGAGTAGTAGTCGACCAGCGCGCGCCGGGCTTCGTCGGCGTTGCCGGCCCGTTCGGCGGCTTCCGCGAGATGGAGAAACGACGCGCGATCGGCGGGCAGCTTTTCAGTGGCCTGCCGGAGGATGTTCTCGGCGACCGTGGGATCGGCGTTCATCAGCTGCGCCTCCCCCAGGAGACCGAGCGCTTTGCCGGTCGGCTCCATCGAGGCGGCGTGATCGAGTGCCTCGAGCGCCTTGCCGAGCGCGACGTGATCGCCGTTGCGCGTCTCCTCGAACCACAGCCGGCCCAGCGCCACGTAGGTCTCGGCGTGATCCGGGTAGCGCTCGGTCGCATGTCCCAGGAGTCGGACCGCCCGGGTGCTCTGGTTGGCGTCGGCGTAGGCTGCGGCGAGGGCCAGCTGGCGGCCTGCGCGCGGATCGGCGTCGAACAGCACCTCGAGCTGCCGGATACGTCCCGCACGATTGCCGGATGCTGCAAAGAGATCGGCGAGCTGCTCGCGCGCGGGCAGCAGGCCCGGGGCGAGCGCGATCGCGCGTTCGAGCGAACGCTGGGCGTCGCGCGGACGCTGCATCTCCCGGTAGCAGATCCCGAGCAGGTAGTGGGCATCGGCGAGGCGGGGGTCGAGATTGACTGCACGGATCAGCGCCTCGGCAGCCTCGACCGGCTGTCCCATCATCAGGCGCGCGAGGCCGAGCTTGTACAGGACCCGCGGCGCACGGTCGTCGAGCCGCACGAACGCCGTGAAATGGTCGGCCGCCTGCTGTGGCCGCTGACGCGCCAGATCGACATCCCCTCTCAGATCGAGCGCACGGGTGGCGCTCTGGTCGCGCGCCGAGGCGATCGCGAAATCCTCAGCCGCCGCATCCAGCTCCCCACGCCGGAAGTGGGCTTCGCCCCGCTTCAGATACCCGAGCATCGCATCCGGCTTGAGGCTGATGGCCTCGTCGAAATGCGAGATGGCTCCGAAGGTATCCCCGCGGGCGAGGGAGAGCTCGCCCTGGAGCACGGCGCGGCGATACACCCGCTCGCGGCGGGTCATCGTGTAGCCGTAAAGCACGGTCGTCACGACCAGCGCCAGCACGACGACGGCAAGCGCGCGTTTCACCGGGCTCTCGGGGAAGACAGCACGAATGCACAATATGCCGGTTTTGGCGGGTCGTGTCCGCATTATTTGGTTTGCGTGGGGCCCCACCCCCACGCCTGCCAGCGCCTCGCTGCGCTCGGCGCCGCTGGTTAGCAACGCTTAGCCGCTTGGATCAGCCTTCAGTGGGCAGAGTTGCGGGGCGCCCCGAAAACTGGGACGAACGGGAACTTTCCCCGTCCTACGGGTTCTAACCGGCAAAAGGGTGCCAACGGGACCACGTTGGCGGCGGGTGTAAGATGGCAGAGGGTTTGTCGGTGAAGCCGCTTCGAGCCATTACATGGACCGACGTCGACGGGCGCGAGGCCGGGCTCATTCAGCGCTGTGCCGTCCGCGACGAGGACGCCT
>Ga0209382_10000695_pt1 | contig 54701 bp, 37 predicted proteins | sample SoiMetdeltSBSDD5_FD_187599 | JGI IMG/M metagenome (GOLD analysis project Ga0209382, IMG submission 187599) | Bulk soil microbial communities from a Populus tree surrounding site in Tennessee, USA - Soil MetaG P. deltoides SBSDD5 (SPAdes) (version 2) | ecosystem: Environmental > Terrestrial >...
CGTCGGCACTGGTGCCGGCCACGACACCGATTCTCCCGGCGACCTGATCGAGAACGATCTCGAGTACCCTCGCCCGCTCAGCATCGTCGAGCCGTGCCACTTCGCCGGTCACGCCGAGCGCGGTCACCCCGTTCACGCCGGCCGCGATGAAGAGGTCGACCACGCGACGGAGGCTGGCCTCATCGACGTCACCGTTCTCCGCGAATGGGGTCGGGAGAACCGAATACACACCCTCTAGTTTCAAAACAGTCCTTTCTCAGGCTCCAGCTTTCAGCGTCCAGCTATCAGCCTTCGGGTCTCGGCGCATCGGGCGCTTGGCGACGGGCTGAACCCATCATTGTGGATCGGTTTCATGGATAACCTGCGCAGTCGGCAGGCGCGCGGCCTCCGCGAGGATGCGGTCACGCGTCCAGCCCGCCGCTGCGAGCGCCCTGACACCCGTGTCCCCATCGGATTTGCTCAGCTTCTGCTCGCGGGTCTTCATGATCAGCGGATGGTGCATGAACGTAGCGGGCGTGCGGCGTCCCAGCAGCCGCGCGAGCTGAATCTGGCGGCCGGTCGATTCCAGCAGGTCGATGCCGCGGATCACCAGATCCGCGCCCTGCCACAGGTCGTCGACGGCCGCCGAGAACTGGTAGGTCCAGTTCCCGAGACGATCGCGGATGAGCAGATCTCCACACTGCGCGGCCGGCCGTTGTGACTGCGGCCCGAGCAGCGCGTCGTCGAATCTCTCGAGCGTGTCGTCGAGTCGAACACGCCAGCCGTAGCCGTCGATGAGAGGCAGGCCTTTGTCGCGGCACGTGCCTGGATAAGTGATTTCGCACCCAGGCTCCGGACCGGGAACAGCCGTCAGCACCCGGCGGGTGCACTCGCAGGCATACACCGCGTTCGAGCGAAACAGCCGTTGGAGTGCTGCGCGATAGATTTCTTCGCGATCGCTCTGCCGACCTTCACAGGGTCCGCCGCGAAACGCTGCGGTCGGGTAGAGATCCGGCGCGAACCCGAGCCAATCGAGATCGTCGAGAATCGCGCGCTCGAACTCCGGCCGGCTCCGCTCGCGGTCGTGGTCCTCGATGCGCAGCATCACCCGGCACCTTGCCAGGCGAGCCGTGTTCCACACGTAGAGCGCGTTGAGCACGTGCCCGAGGTGCAGCCATCCCGTCGGCGCAGGAGCGAAGCGCGTGAGCCTAGCGGTGATGGGCCTGAGAGGTTGCGGAGTTGGAGGAAACGCGCTGGACATCGCTGTGATGCTTGATTACCACATCGACGAGGCAATTTGCGCGCTTCGGCCCATTCGAACGACAGCCACTTGCGCGGTTGCGCTTCGCGCTTGCACGACGGGGCGACGATACGACGACACGACGTTTCACGCTGCGCCTTCGGCGCTTTTCACGAAGACCCACAAAGATCACGAAGATCACTAAGTCGGGGTTGAATATCAGCGGCTTTCCTGCTGACGGCGACGTTGGCCTGCCGGCTGCCTGCCGGCCGACGTTGTCAGGAGTGAGGACGGGCGGATCACAAGCAGCCCCTTCGTGCTCCGGCTGCTTGTGATCCGCCCGTCCTCACTCCTGCCACCGCGCGAAGCGCGGCGCCGTCAGCGTTGCAGTCCGTCGAAGAGACTCACAAGATTTTCTTTGTGTGACTTTGTGAGCTTAGTGTTCTTCGTGAAGGCGCCGGAAGGCGCCATGCGTTCGGAACGTCGTGTCGTCGTATCGCCCTTCGACGTTGCTCAGGGCGACCCTGAGCTTGCCGAAGGGTCGTCGCCCTGTCGTGAATGCGGCCGAAGGCCGCAACCCGCCGAAGGCGGGGCGTGACACGCGAACACCGCCACTATGAGCGTCTCGGCCGACAGACGTGCGTGGCGTAGCCGAAGAATGTACCATCCCTCGTGCTCGCCACCGTCGCCGTTTTGCCCCTTCTGCTGCTGTCGCTCGCTCAGTCTGCGCCCTGTGCCGATGTCGGCGGGTGCCGCCAGGCGGCGCTGGACGCCGCTGCCCGCGGCGACTTCGAAACGTTCCACGACCTGGCATGGCGCGCTGCGCAGAAGGGACGGCCGAACGATCCCGAGCTCATGTATCTGCTCGCGCGCGCGCAGAGCTTGAGCGGGCGGCCCGGCGACGCCATCGTCATGCTTCGGCGGCTGGCGCAGATGGGTGTCAGGACCGATGCCAAGGACAACGCCGACTTCGAGCGGGTTCGACGGCTGCCTGCATGGCCTGAGCTCGAAGCGCTGCTGGACTCGTCCTCCGCCGCCGGGCCGGCGCTGAGCGGTCCTGGTGCAGGCGCCGCCGCACCTGCCGGATCGACCTCACCACCGCCACCCACGTCGAGAACCAACGCCAAGCCGGCGACCGCTCCATCCTATACAGACGCGCCGGGAGGGCGCCGCGGCACTGAGAACGCGATGCGCCTCGCTGCGACCGCGATGAACCCGGTCGGCCTGGCCTATGACAGCGCGTCGAGGCGCTTCGTGCTGGGCGATGGCGACGGCAACAAGCTGATGGTGGCCGACGAAGTCTTCAATCACGTCAACGATCTGATCGGTGCGGCGTCGGCCGGGTTCGGACGCTTGAGCGCGGTCGAGATCGACACGCGACGCGGCGACTTGTGGGTCACGAGCAGCGACGGCAACGGGGCCTCGTCGATTCACAAGCTCCAGCTCGTGTCAGGCCGGGTGCTCTCGCAGATCGCGCTGCCTGCAGAGCTCGAGCCGATCGTGGTCAGCGACTTCGCGGTCGCCGACGACGGCACGCTGGTCCTGGTCGATTCCCGGGGGGCCCGGCTCCTGCACGTCAAGAGTACTGGCGACCGGCTCGATCGTCCCCTCGCGCTTCACCTGTCCACGCCATCGAGCATCGCGCCTGCCAACGGTGTGACCTACGTGGCTCACGCGGACGGCTTGTCCGTGATCGACACCGCCAGCGGTCGCGTCACGAGCATCCAACCCGCCAAGGGCGTATCGCTGACGACGCTGCGTCGAATCCGCTGGGCGCGGGGCGGGCTGATCGGGATACAGGAAGATGCCACCGGCTCGCGGCTGGTCAGGATTCGCCTGAACTCCAACCGTCACCGAGCCACGGCCGTCGAGCCGCTGGATGGTGAAGTGCAGAGCGCAGGCACGGCTCTCACGATCTCGCGGGATGCCGCCTACTACGTGGCGAATACGGCGGAGGGAGCGACGATTAGAAGAGTCGAGATCCGCTAACTCGCGGGTTCGCGGGTTCGCGGGTTCGCGGGTTCGCGGGTTCGCGGGTTCGCGGGCTCGCGGGTTCGCGGGTTCACGGGTGAAATACGTCGCAGCCAGATGGCGGCGCGTCTTTCACTCAGATGGTTCGCACGGCTCTTATGTTTTGCGAACCCGCGAGCCCGCGAACCGCGAGCCCGCGGAGAGCGTCACACCCGCAGAGCGACGATCGGATCAATGCGCGTCGCGCGGCGCGCCGGGATGTAGCAGGCCAGGGCGGCGACGGCGAACAGCACTACCGTCACGATCGAGAAGACCATCCAGTCCCGTGCCTGCACTCCGAACAACAGGGTTTCCAGGTAGCGGCTCAAACCGTAGGACGCCAGCAGACCGAGCAACAGGCCAATCCCCGCCGTGGTGAGTCCCTGCTTGAATACCAGGGCGAGAATCGACTGGCTGTTCGCGCCGAGTGCCTGGCGAATCCCGAACTCGCGAACGCGCTGCGCGACGTTGAATGCCAGCACGCCGTAGATACCGATCGCGGACAGGAGCAGCGCGACGACACCGAACAGTACGAACAGCACCATCGGCATGCGCCGGCCCTCGAGCGACCGGCTGACCCACTCGTTCATCGTGCGAACGTTGGCAAGGGGCTGCTCCGGATCGATCTCCTGAACTGCGCTCCGAACCTGGGCGACCAGCTGCGAGGGGTCCAGCGCGCTCTTGAGCACCAGCGCCATGCCCTGCCGCGGCTGCTGGGCGATCGGATAGTAGATCCGCTCCTTGCTGACCGGCTGCGCCAGATCGATGGCGTTGATCGTCCCGACCACACCGACGATCGTGTAGCGGCCCTGGGGACCCTGACCGCGCTGGATCTCCTGGCCGAGCGGATTGCGATTGGCGAAGTACCGGTTGACCAGGTACTGATCGATCACGACGACACGCGGACTCTCGCTCGTGTCGCTGTCGGTGAAAACGCGCCCCTGCACGAGCGGAATCTGCATCGTCCGGAAATAGTCGCCGCCGACGACTTCCTGCCGGCCGTGCGGCGCCGCTTCAGAGGGGCCGGGCGTATAACCAACGATCGAGTACGAGCCCGAGCTGACGTTCCCGCTCAACGGGAGGTTGGAGGTCAGACCGGCGGCGGTCACACCAGGGACCGCCCGCACCTTGTCGAGCAGCCGCGTCCAGAAGGCCGAGCGCGTCGCCGCGTCGGGATAACGGCTCGCGGGTAGGGCGACCGCCGCGGTCAGCACGCGCTCGGACGAGAACCCCGGGTTCACATCGAGCAGCCGGCCAAAGCTCTTGATCAGCAGTCCTGCGCCGACGAGCAGCATCAGCGCCGCCGCGGTCTCGGCAATGACGAGCGTGCTGCGCACGAAAGTCGTGGCCCGGCTCGCCGACCCGCGCGTCGCGTCGTCCTTGAGCAGCGATGACGTGTTGCCGCGGATCACCGACACCGCGGGCACGACGCCGAACACGAGGCCCGTGAGGACGGCAATCGCCAGGGTGAAGAACAGGACCGCAGGGTGCAGGGATGTCTCGGCGATCCCCGGCAGCTGATTGGAACTGAGCGCAACCATCGTCCGCATGCCGATCCATCCGAGCGCCAGCCCGCCCACCGCCCCGAGGGAGGACAGCACTACGCCCTCGGTGATCATCTGCCGCACCAGCCGCCAGTGACCCGCGCCGAGGGTCGTGCGGATCGCCAGCTCGCGATAGCGGCCGGTCGCCCGCATCAGGAGCAGATTCGCGACGTTGGCGCAGGCGATCAGCAGGACCGCCAGAACCACTCCCTGCAGCGCATAGAGTGGCGTGCGCGCCTCGCCGACGAGTTGCTGGCGGATGTCGACGGCGAATCCGCCGAACCCGCTGCTCCGCGCGAACGCCTGGCGCTGCGGCAACCGCTCCAGGTTGCGCTCGACAATCATCTTCATCTGGCCGTTGAGCTGTTCGATCGACGCTCCCGGCTTGAGGCGCGCGATCATCTGGCTGAACTCGTTGCCGCGAGCCTGATCCGACATCTGCTGCGGGGTGAACCCGAATGGCACGTAGACCCCGACGTCGTTGGTCAGCCGGAAGTCCGCGGCCATCACGCCGACCACGCGGTAGGCCTCGCCGTTCATCCGGATGTCGCGCCCGACCAGCGAGCGATCACCGCCGAAGCGGGACTGCCACAGGCCGTAGGACAGGATTACGAAGTTGTCGGCGTCCGGCCGGGCCTCGTCCTCGGTGAAGCCCCGGCCGAGAAACGGCTGCCGCTGCAGGGTCGTGAAGAACGACGGGGTCACCATGAGCGAGCGCACCTGCTCCGGCTGACCGCCGTCGGCGAGATTCGCGCTGCCGCCGGTGAAGAGCGTCGCATCCTCGACCGCCGGAGCCTGCGTCTTCCGATCGATGTAGTCGGGGATCGAGACGCTGGCCTGCGGCAATCCCATCAGCGGATAGGTGTTCCAGACGAACACGAGCCGATCGGCGTCCGGGTACGGGAGCGGACGCAGCAGCATCTGGTAGAGCAGGCTGAAAATCGCGGTGTTCGCACCGATGCCCAACGCGAGCGTCAGCACAGCGACGAGTGTGAACAGGGGCTGCTTCCGCAGGGCCCTGATCGCGTAGCGGATGTCGTGCATGGGGGATTGGACGGGAAGGATACTCTAGGGGTTGCGATGTCGTCGCGATTGATCCTCGTCCTGTTCGTCGTGCTGCTGGCAGGCTGCAAGGGCACATCCACCCCGGCCGAGCGGCCGGGCCTGCCGCCTCCGCCCGACGTGGCGGCCCCGCCGCCGGATTCGGTGAAGGCACCGTCAGGCCTGTCGACGCGCGTGCTGCAGCCCGGAACGGGACAGCGGCACCCGCGCACCAGCGACACGGTGATGGTGCACTACACGGGCTGGACGACCGACGGAAAGATGTTCGACAGCTCGGTCCAGCGCGGCCAACCCTCCGAGTTCAGGGTCAACCAGGTCATTCGCGGCTGGACCGAAGGGCTGCAGATGATGGTCGAAGGAGAAAAACGGCGGCTGTGGGTTCCCGAATCGCTCGCCTATCAGGGCCAGCCGGGCCAGCCGCAAGGAATGCTGGTGTTCGATGTCGAGTTGATCGACATCAAGTAATCACCTGCGCTGTGTGACCGTCACCGTCTGCCCCGCGACAGTCAGCGTACCGACGCGTTCCGGTCCGCCATTCTCTTCGATCCAGATCTCCACTTCTCCGTCGCCGCTGCCACTGGCGCCGCGGGTGATGCGCATCCATCCAGCGTTGCTCGAGGCACTCCAGCCGCATCCCTGCGCCGCCTTGACGTCGATCCTCCGGAATCTGGCGTCCTCGTTCACCTTGAACTCCGTCGGGTCCACCCGGTACGAACAAGACGGAGGGGGCGGCGGGGAAGGCGGCGGCGCCGGTGAGGGGGGCGGGGGCGATGGCGGCGATGGAGGTGGCGAGGGTGGTGCGGCGGCCTGTATCACGCCGAACCGCAACCCCGCCGCCGTAATGACGCCGGTGCGCGCCACCCCAGTCCCCGCGGCAACTTCGAATTGAACCGCGGCCGTCCCCCTGCCCGAGGCGCCGGATCGGATGGCGATCCACGGCGAATCCGATGAGGCGGTCCACGAGCACAACGAGCTCGACGCGCGGACGTCGAACACACCGCTGCCACCCGGCTGGGCGAAGCTGTTCGAGGAATCGGACAACGAATAGCTGCACACACCGGCGGCCTGGGTCAGTTCGACCCGCTGTTCGTTGAGGACGACGTTGCCGCGACGAACCTGGGGATCGGGATTGGCGGCGGCCGAGACCTCGACCGTGCCGTCTCCCTGCCCGGAGGTGCCGGCCCTGATGGCCAGCCATTGCCCCTCGACCGACGCCGACCAGGAGCACTCGCGCGCCGCGGACACGCTGAAGCTCCGGTTACCGCCCTGCGCCGGAACCTGCCCGTCGCCGTTGACCGTCACGGAGCAGCGATTGATCGGCGTGGGCCCCGTGGACGTCGCGGTCGTGGCCGAGGAGCCGCAGCCGGCCAGGCCAGCGAGGGCCAGCAATGTCGCGGCAAGGTGGAGAGCGGGTGATGAACGAATCACCATGGATACCGTCCGGCTGGTGTCCAGCCGCCCGGCTGTGCTCCAAAATTCCTGCCATTACGGCCGGGATGAACCGGGCGTGAGAACCTGCAAAAGCGCGAACGATCGGGAACTGGTGCCGCTCGGGACGGAAGGAAGTTGCCACAGTAGGAACTCCGGCGACCGAACCTATGCCGGCGGTGTCTCTACCGCGTCACGAGAGGAGCCATTCCAGATCTTCGTTCTGGAAGGTTCGAAGAAGACCGGCATCTTCGCTGAGGAGGGCGTCTGCCAGCTCGCGCTTCGTCGTCTGGAGGTCTGCGATCTTTTCTTCGACCGTGTCACGCGCGATCAGCCGGTACGCGAACACATGACGCGTCTGCCCGATCCGATGCGCACGATCGATGGCCTGCGCTTCCACCGCGGGGTTCCACCACGGGTCGAGCAGGAATACATAGTCTGCGGCCGCCAGATTGAGACCGACTCCGCCGGCCTTCAAGCTGATCAGGAAGACCGGGCATTCCCGGTCGGTCTCGAACCTGGCGACGCGCTCCGCGCGATCGCGGGTCCTGCCATCCAGATATTCATAGACGATCCCCTCGTCGTCCAGCCGGCCGCGCAGCAGGCCGAGCAGAGTCGTGAATTGCGAGAAGACCAGCGCCTTGTGCCCCTCGTCCGCCAGCTCGCGCAACCGTGGCAAGAGGATGTCGAGCTTCGCCGATGCCTCAGCGCTGCGGGCGGCATCGACGAGGGCCGGATGGGAGGCCGCCTGCCGAAGCCGGAGAAGCGCCTCCAGCACCTGCATCTTCGAGCGCGCCAGGCCCTTTCTGGCCACGGTCGCAAGCAGCGTGTGACGGTAATGATCCCGGAGCTCGTCGTAGAAGCGCCGCTGAGGCGGCTCGAGGTCGCAGTGAATCGTCTGCTCGACTTTTTCGGGGAGCTCCGGCGCCACCTGCGCCTTGGTTCGTCTGAGGATGAACGGCCGCAGGGCGCGGGCGAGCAGGTCGATCTCCACCCGGTCGGCCCGGCCTGGCCCGATGGTCCTGCCGAAGACAGTCGCCGGTCCCAAAAGGCCGGGGTTGAGAAATTCGAACAGGCTCCAGATCTCGCCGAGATGATTCTCGATCGGCGTGCCGGTGAGCGCGAGGCGATGACGCCCGCGCAGCACGCGCGCCGCCTTGGCCGATGCGGTCGTCGCATTCTTGATGGCCTGCGCTTCATCGAGGATCACGTAGTCGAACTCGTGCTCGGCGAGCCGCGCGGCATCACGCCGCAGCGTCCCATAGGTGGTGAGCACGAGGTCGTAGTCGGCGACGGAGGCTGACGCTCGCGTTTCGCCGGTGTAGTCGAGCACGCGGAGATCGGGCGCGAAACGCGCCGCCTCGTCCATCCAGTTGTACACGAGGGATCGAGGCAAGACCGCAACCGAGGTTCGCGGGGCATCCGATTGCCCCGACACACGGCGATCCTCGAGCAGCGCCAGCACCATGACGGTCTTGCCGAGGCCCATGTCATCCGCCAGGCAGCCGCCGAATCCGAACCGCCGGAGGAACGCGAACCACCCGAGCGCGAACTGCTGATAGTCGCGGAGTCGCCCGCGAAACGACGGCGGCGGCGGGATCGACCCGATGCCGCTGAACTGCGCCAGCTCCGCCCGGGCGCGCGCGAACGTCTCGTCGATCCGCACGGCGGGCTGGGCTTCGAGCAGGGCGTCGAGGAGGGCGGTCTGCGACGGCCGGTAACGGACGTGATCCCCTTTCGTCTCGCCGAAGGCCGCGACACGAGCGTAGCGGCGCAGCCACTCCTCGGGCACCATGCCGCGTGTCCCGTCGTCGAGAATCACCGTGGCCTCGCCCCTGCGGAGCGCCGCGAGCAGCTCTGCGATCTGAACCGAGCGCCCTTCGTCGAACTCCACCTGACCGTGAAGCTCGAACCAGTCGACGCCGGACTTGACCTGGAGCTGCAGTCCGCGAGCGGCGCGAAAGACCCGTCCCTCGGCCTCCACGTGCCAGCCTTCTTCGACCAGCGTGCGGACCGCCGCGGGGAATCGTTCGACAGCGATCGCGAGCGTGCCGGCCTTCGTGTCGAAGTACCACGGACGATGGAATCCGATTTCCTCGAGCCGTTGCAGCGCTTCACGTTCGCGGGAGGCCTGGCGCCGGACCATGCGGCGGCGCTCAGCGTCGTAGCCGCCCGACTCCGGCCGGGCGGGGACGATCGTGCCGGCGTAGTCGAACTCGACCGCCGCGTCGAGCTCTTCGCGGGTGCCGTGCCCCTGCGGCCGGCTCGAACGCGCGAGGCGGATGCGCGGCTGGGGGATCGCCGACACGACCTCGTAGCGGAGCGCCTCGGGCAACTGAAGCGGATCGACGTCGGACCGGGCGAGCGCCTCGACGAGCGCCGGCGTCGCCTTCGAAGGCAGGACGGTGCGGCCCGAGCGGCGGAGCTCGATCAGCCATGCGAGCGCGCCACGATGATCGAGCCGGGCGACTGTGCCGCCAAGCACGAGGAAGTCCGGCGACAGCAGAAGATCCGGGTCAGTGACCGGAATGGTGAAATCGTCGCGTATCAACCGGCCGTCGACGACCATCCGATCGTCCGGCACCACGGACACATCGAGGCGGAACACCCAGGGCAGCCCGTCGTCCCAGACGAGCGGGGTGAGATCCAGCGAGCGCGGGCCGTCCTCGCGAAGGAACAACCGGCCGGATCGAGCGATCAGCGGCAGCACGCGTTCGATGAGCGGACCGGTGATCGTGAACGAGGCGCGCGTCGCCACGCTGACGTATTGCATCGGGGCGGCTCCGGGATCGCTTGCGCCCAGGAGCAGCGAGACGATCTCTCTATCCTCGGGACTTACGAGATCGGGCACGTCGGCGCCGACGAGCGCTGCAGGTTGCGGCCTTCCCCACTCGCCTTTCTTTTTTCGCGTCCGCCAATGCACCTGGATCGTCGGAACGAGATCGCCCCGCGCAGACTGCCGATCGATCACATAGAGGAGCTCGCCCTGAGAGTAACGGCTCGCGTACGGCAGTGCGGGCGAAGCCGATCGATCCCGCACCGCCTGCAGGAAACGCTGCCAGGCTTCACGCGGCGCCGCCGGTGCTGGTGTTCCGGCACGCGGCGTCAGATTCGTGTCGTCCTGGACCGGCTCCAGGTAGGCGTCGTCGGTGAGTGGCTCATCGAGCAGGAAGCCTTCGGCGTCTGCTGCCAGTACGACCGCCCAGATGTGTTTGCAGAAGTCCTGTCGATCGGCGAAGTAGGGACACTGGCACGAGGCGAGGAACCCGTCACCGTCGCGGGACAGCCGCACGCGGTACCACTCGGAGCCGCGCACCGTGGCGACGACCTCCGATCCCGATCCTTCTATCGCCCGGACCGCGCCGCCGAGAAAGTACCGGTTGCCCCTGGTTCGCGTGCGCTCGGAGACGTCACGCGCCAGCGCTTCGGCCAGTCCCATCGTTGGTGGTGTTCATTGTAAAGGGTTCTTCCGCCTGAAGGCGGAAGCCATCTCACCGCGGAGCCTGCCTCGCCGAAGCGCGAAGCGCGAAGGCGGGGCTTCCGCCTTCAGGCGGAAGAAGATCTGCGGACGAGAAACACGTACACGGGCAGCCCCGCGATCAACAGCAGGAAGCCCCAGTAGATCGTCTCCGCGCCGGCACCCGTCATCGCCCACAGTGAATAGGCGAACGCCAGGATCGCCGCAGCTGCGATGCCGCGTGGCAGGGCCTCGCGACCTCTCTCAGGAAGCAGGAACAGCGCCAGCGACGAGAAGACGTAGGGGATGAGCGTGTTCAACGTGGACAGCAGGATGAAGAAGGTGAACAGCTCGACCAGCCCGCGCGTGTAGTTCAGCAACACGAGTGCGGTGGTCAGCACACCGGCGATGATCAGGCCGGCAGCGGGCGTGCCGCGCTGGGAGATCCGGGCAAAGATTCTTGGGAACAGGCCGTCGCGCGCGACTGCGAGCGGCAGCTGCCCCACCAGCAGCGTCCAGCCATTCAGCGCGCCGAAGCACGAGAGCGCCGCACCCGCCGCGACGGCGCCTGCCGCCCAGTCGCCCACCTGCGTGCGCGCCGCATCGACGAAGGGTGCCGTGGAAACGCCGAGCGCCTCGCGCGGCACCAGGCTCATCACCCCGACGGTGCTCACGACGTAGACGATCGCGACGATTGCCGTGCCGACGACGGTGGCACGCGGAATGGAGATGTCGGGGCGCTCGATGCTCCCGGCGGGGATCGTGGCGGATTCGAGTCCGAGGAACGCCCAGAGCGTCAGCGCCACCACGGCCGGCACGTCCGTGATCAGCGTTCGCACACTCGCGTCGGCAATCTCGACGCGCGATGAGTCGAAGTGCGCGAGCCCGAGCACAGCCACCAGCGCGAGCGGGAATAGCTTGAGCACGGTGGTGACCACCTGCACCCATCCCGCGGCGCGGGCGCCGATCACGTTGACGGCGACGAGACTCCATACGGCGATCAAAGCCGAGCCGGCAGCGATCGCGGGTGTGGCCGTGATGGGCGGGATGAGGGCCGCCAGATAGCCGACCAGCGCCACCGCCAGCGCGCCGAGGCTCGTCCACATCGAAATCCAGTAGCCCCAGGCCACGAGAAAACCGGCGAGGTCGCCGAATGCGCGTCGGGTGTATGCGTAGGGGCCGCCCGAAGCCGGATCGATCCTGGCCAGCCGCGCGAACACGAGCGCGAGCATGAGGGCCCCGGCAGTCGAGATCAGCCAGCCAATCAGGCTGACGCCGCCGAACCTGGCGAGCGACGCGGGCAGGAGGAAGATGCCGGACCCGATCATGTTGCCCATGACCAGGGCCACGGCCATCCAGAACGTCAGAGGGCGCGCGGGCTGATGGGAAGGGGACGGGACGACACCAACGGACATTCGCAGGAGCGGACTATATCGTCACGCTCCTGGAAAGCAAACGAGGTGAATGATGGCGGAAACCTACTTGGCTTCGGCGGAGGCGGCGCTGGCCTTGCGATCGATCTCCTGCTGCGTGCGGAAGATGCTGCACCAATCCTTGTGATCCGCCACGGGCATGCCGCACTCGACGCAGATACGAATCCGCTGACGCGGCTGGGCCTTTTTTCCGAACAGCTTGTCCAGCAGGGACATCAGGACACCCTCCTCTGACCTTTGACGGATCAACCGGCGGATCCGTTGGCATTAGACAACGGTTACGTGAATTTGGCCGGTCCGGTTCCGAAAAGGTCGACTCGAATCAGGAGCGATAGGCGTCTCTATACACCGAGCTCCAGAGAGGTAACAGGTCTGTAAAGGTCTGGTCGAACCAGCGCAGCAGGCGCGGCGCGTCGGCCAGGATCGCGGCGTCCTCACCGCGATCGAGGAAGAGCCATCGGCCGCAGAAAATCCAGCCGTGCTCGGCCGGGGCTGCCGTGTCGATCAGGGTTCGAACGGCGTGAGCGGGCAGCACGTCAGTGGCCGGCGGCCGATCCCCCAGCTGGAGGAATCCGCCGTTGGCGCGCAGCCAGTCCGCGAGATGCTGCCGCCAGGTGGTCGACAGGAGCTGCTGGAACGCCGCGAAATACTCGACCGCACGTTCACGGCCGGCGCCCGATTTCTCATCGTCTCCGGCCGGCGCGAGGTTGAAGCCAATCCCCGTCGAGAGGCAATCACGCCGCCACTGTGACGCGGCGAACAACCCGATCGACAGCTGCGGCTCCCAGCGTCCTCCCTGCTGGGACACACGAATGTGCCCGGGGGAGGCAGGCTCGATGCTCCCGCGCCTGAACAGGCGCGCACCGGAATGGCCGGCACGGTTCCGCGATTCGACGACCTTCGCGGCGAACGGCCGGTCGTTCAACGCCATGAGCAGCGGCTCGATGCGATTCGTCAGCGACTCGACAGCCGCCTGTGGGGACAGATGCCCGAGCGCCGTGAATTCCGCACGTCCGATACCACCGAGGGCGAGCGTCGCCGCCCCGGCCTTGGTCGACCGACGAGGCGCCGCACCTTCGCTCCCCGCGGCACGCGAGGTCGAACTCGCGCGCCGGCGCGGCGCCACCGCCGCCACAGGACCCGCGCGCCGCTTGCTGACCTCGATGTGCAGGTTTCTGGCGATCGTGTTCTGCGGATTGAGCTGAAGCGCCCGATCGAGCGCCGCCGTCGCGTCGTCCAGCAGCCCGAGCTCGAGGCAGCATCGCGCCAGTCGAGTCCAGGCTCCCTGGTTGGAAGGCGAGAGCGTCGTGAGCTGTTCGTTGACGTTACGCGCGTCGGGACCGAAATCCCCACGCTTCGCAAATTCGATGGCTTGCTGCTCGAGCGAGGCGAGGTGATCCACGCCTCATGATATCCGCCGTTTCGTGTCGGGGCTCGGGACTCGGGGCTCGGAGTCGGTGGTAATCAGAGGCTACCCGGGCAAATGAAAGCGGCGAGTTCCCTCTGGTTACCACGGGCTCCGAGCCCCGAGCCCCGAGTCCCGAGCCCCGTCAGGATATCCCGTCAGGATATTTGGATGGTTATGGAACCAGCGTCGCCGCCGGCCTGATTTCCGCCGCGGAAACCGGGTTGGCGAGCCGGCTTGCGAGTGTGGCAAAGAAGAGAATGAACAGCGCCAGACCGAGAGCGGCGCCGATGGTACGTCCCGCAGACATTGAAAAGCCTCCCATGGAATCTTCAGCACGGGAGAGGGGCAAGCCCCATGCCCCGGCCGGGGCGCGAGGTAAGCCTCAAGCCGCGAGAGGGTTACGGAGCGGATTCAAGAATGGAACAGCCGTGTGCGGTTGGCGCTTTGGTGATCGGGATTACGGAATGCGATGGCAGGGGACAGGGGGAATGCCCGGCAGATCCGGGATCCGGGGTCCGGGGTCCGGGGTCCGGTAGTCCAGTTATCAACTGGTTGCGGATCCCGGATCCCGGATCCCGGATCCCGGCTCTTCCCCTAGCGGTTGTCAGCCAGCTCGAGGTTCTGGCGAATTCGGCTGAACGTGTTCAGGTACGTGCGCGCCTCGTCTGTGGGCGCGACCCCGATCAGGAACAGCACGCTGCCGTCGCTGAGCTGCACGGTCGAGAGGTTGACTGCCTCGTTCCCGCCGGTCACTTCCGACACGTTGCTCAGTGTCGTGGTGAGCCCCTGCCGGCCGCCGATATTGGCTCGTGAGTAGCCGCCCTGGCGACGGAGCTCCGGGTTCGACCGGGCGAAGCTCTGAAGGAGCTGCTCGGTCTGCTGCTGAAGGTTGTTGCCGTTGGCCCGGGTCACGCCGACCTCGATGCCGTGCGTGAACGCCGACTGTCCGCTGTCCGCCTGCAAGTATCCGCCACGGGGCGCAAAGGTGACCGTATTTCCGGCGCCCACCTGCTCCCAGTTTGCGGGCACGCTGATCCGAAGGAAGTCGCCCGGCTGATACGTGCGGAAGTCGCCTGATGGCGGTTCAACTCGCTCGTTGCGACCGCTCGTGCCCACCGGCGCACGCTGCGGGCCCTGCTGTCCCTGTCGCGACCGCGCGACCTCCGCCGAGGTCGGCGCCCGGGGCAGTTCGCGCAGCCGCGCCTGCACCGCTTGAATTTCGCCAGCATTCCCCCGGTTACCCTGGACACGCAGCATGTCCGCTTCCCGGTTGATCGCTTGGACACGGTTGCCCGGGTTCGGGTGATCGCTGAGGAACTCCGGTCCGCCACTGCCGCCCTGCCGTTCGATCGTCTCGAACATGCTGGCCATCGCACGGGGGTCGTAACCCGCACGCGCCATCAACTGGGCGCCGAGGAGGTCCGCCTCGCGCTCGTACTCACGGCTGTATTTGAGGAACCACGTGCCGAGGCCGAGCTGCGAGCCCTGCGAAACCACCGCGCCGGTGCGGCCGCCGAGAATCGCGCCGAGCACCTGACCGGCCATCGCGCCGATCTGGAATTTCTGTCCCTTGGTCGCCTGCGCCGTGCCGTGCCGCAGGATGACGTGCGCGAGCTCGTGCCCCATTACCCCCGCGACCTCCGCCTCGGATTTCGCGGCTTCGATCATTCCGCGATGCAGGAACATCGGCCCGCCGGGCAGCGCAAACGCGTTGATCTCCCGCAGATTCACGACGTCGAACGAGTAGCGGAACTCCGGCTGCCGGTACTCCGCCGGGATCGCCTCGACGAGGCGGTCACCGATACGCTCGGCGAAGTCCTCCGTGCGCTGGTCGTTCAGCATCGGCATCTGCTGGCGCACTTCGCGTGAGGCCTGCAGCCCGAGCTCGACGTCCTGTTTAGGCGAATAGCTGTTCTTGTGCGGCTCGATGTGGGTCTGCGCCGCCGACGACGCGGCGACGACCGCCGAGAGAACCGGCACGAGAAGCAACCGGGTTCGTATCGATGAGTGCGCCATTCGGGTCATCATGCCCGCTGAAATTGCAATGCCGGCGCCAGCCCAAATAGGCGTTTTTTCCCAATGTTTTCGTGGTTGTGTCCCCTCCTGACGACACCCCGGCCGGGGGGAGAGGGTACGCCGGCGCCCCTCGGAAAGGTTCCGGCATACCCCGTGCTCGCTACTTCACCTCATACGTCGCCATGAGCGGCCGGTGATCCGACGGCATCACGCCGCTCGAATTACGGACGTCGAACACCTGCACCTTCTTCAGCTTCAGGCGCGAGGCTCCCTTCGAGTGAAAGACGTAATCGATTCGAGAGTTTCTCGTGTTACCTGCGGTATTGCCCGCGTACGCGACGTCGACGTTCAGACTCACCGCCATCGCCCAGGAGTCGTAGTAAGACGAGGTCATGTTCGAGATCTCGGTCGCACCGGGCCAGGCGTTGAAGTCTCCGGCGAGGACCCGCTGCTCGGGGTAGTTGTCCGCCCACGCCTTCAGCTCTTTCATCTGGGTCGCGCGCCGAGAGCTCGAATCCGCATCGAGGTGCGTCGAGTAGAGGTTCACCCGGATGCCGTTGACGATCACCGCAACGCGTGCGACCGAGCGGCTGTAACTGAGCTCGTAGCCGTCCTTCGACTCGATTCCGAAGGTCGTCAGCAGCAGGTTGCCCTGGCCGTTCGTGTTGCCATCCCGCTGGGCGAACTTGTAGTACCAGGTCTTCCCGGTCTTCGACTTGAGCATCGAAGCGAAGCGGGCTGGTTGATCCTCGTTGCCGTAGCCGCCGACGTATTTCTCGACTTCGTTGAGCGACACGACGTTGGCGCCGGTCTTCGCGATCCAGTCGGCGATGCGGTTGATGTCGTACTTGCCGTCCGTGCCGATGCCGTGATGAATGTTCCAGTCCATCACCTTCAGCAACGTTCCCGAACTGGTCGTCGACGTCGATGGGGCGCTGATCGAGTCGGAGCTGCTGCTGGTCGTTGACGTCGAAATCTCCGCCGGTTTGGACTTCAGGTATTTCGAGGACGACAGCAGGATCTGATCGATCGACATCCCGTCTTCACGGGTCTGTACGCGGATCTTCTGAGTACCCGTCGTCGCGAAGTAGATGTTCGGCCCATAGACGCCCCATCCGTAGCCGTTGTCCTGCCATTTCCAGCCGTCCAGGCCGCAGCCGCTGCAGGGCTCGAGATTCACCTCCGCCGCCGATGTGGTTCCGATGCGGTAGACGACTCCCCCCGAAGCGTTCACGCTGCCGGAAAACTGCACGAACACCGAATCGTTGTACGGATCGTCACCATCAGCACGCCCGTGCACCCAGAGGTGGTAGGGAACGCCCTTCGTCGCAGTGAATGTCAGCTCGAAATAGTTGGCTGGGGTCGGATCGGCGGTCGTCACTTTGGCCGCGTCGCCGTCCGCATGTCGAATCTTCGCACCACCATACGCACTACCGTCCGACTGCACGGCCCACTTGCCCGCCTTCGCGGACGGACTGCTCGCCTTCAAGACGATCTCGCTCTGGGCAGACGCGCTGGACGCCAGCATCAAGACCGCGCTCGCCAGCGTGGCCATCACAGTCTGGGTTCGCTTGGTGGATACGAGATTCACGAATTGACGCATTCCTCCTCCGACGGACCACGAGGGCACACCGACGGCGCGAGGCGATTGCCGAACGGGTGGGGTATCTCCGCACACGTCCATCGTCCACGCCGTCGTAGGGTTGAAGTTGTGTGATTGAAAATCGACGCGTCGGCCGCGCCGTTCCGGGCGAGCACTATCGCAAAGACCCGGCCAGCAGGGCGCGCGGAACGAGACCGTCCAATGACTCCGAAAAGCAGGGGTTTTGCCGTGGTTGCGTCCGCAACTCATTCGCGCATGCCGGTAGGTTCTACATGAGCGTGACGAGATTGCAACTGAACCGTTCGTCCGCGCAGAGCAACTGACTTGATTTACAACTGAACTGTTAACAGCAGTCACCAAGTAGAATCGCTGGCTTGGACTCCCTGTCGTTGATCGCGCGGCTCCAGCGGCGGTCGCGCGCGCTCATCATCGGCTTTACGGCGGCCATCCTGCTCGGCGTGGTGCTGCTCGAGGCCGCCGGCCTCTGGTGGGGGTACGGCCGATCGGTAAGCGCCGCCGAGAAGCGGGCCATCAACACCGCGTCGGTACTCACCGAATTCATGCGGGGTTCATTTGCGCTGGCCGATACGTCCTTGCGGCAGCTGGCGGTCCATGCGGCCCGCGTGGGTGGCGCCTCGGCCGAGGCCTTCGAGTGGGATCCGATCCTCGAGGCGGCGCGGGCGGCGATGCCGGTCGGTGCGAGCGGCTCGATCAGCGTCACGGACGCCAAGGGAATCATCCGGCACGCGACGCTTCGCAGCATCATCGGCGAGTCACGCGCGAAGCAGTCCATTTTCCGCACCCTGTCGACGACTGCCGGTGACGAGCTCGTCATCGACACGCCCTTCCTCGCTCGCGACGGCCGCTACATTCTTCCGATTGGGCGCCGTCTGACCTCCCGATCGGGCGCCTTCGACGGCGTGGTCGTCACCACCCTCGAGACCGATTCATTCCGGCAGTTCTTCCGCAAGCTCGATATCGGCGCCGAAGGTGTCATCACCGTGCTCCATCGTGACGGGGTGGTCGTGTTCCGGGAGCCGTCGACCGCCGACCCCATCGGTCAGTCGGCCGAAGGCGATCCGCTGCTGCCGTTCGCACGCGATCCGGCGGGCCAGGGACTGCGCAACGGGCCGCTCGCCCCGGGCGGACCCTCGTTCATGACGGCGTACGAGAACGTGCAGAGACCATCGTTGCTGGTGGCGGTCTCGCTCAAACGCTCCGAAATGCTCGCCGAGTGGCGGGCCCATGCCCGAACGTCAGGCCTCGCGGTGGGCGCGCTCGCGATGACGCTCGGGCTGATCGTGCTGGGCCTGCTCAGCCAGACCGCTGCGCGCGCCAGGGCCGAGGCGGAGCTCAGCCAGCATCAGCAGGTGGAGGCGGATCACCTCCGGGAAGCAAACGAGCGGCTCGAGGGCTCGCTCGAACGGGAACAGCGCGCGCGGCGGGACGCCGAGGCCGCGAGCCGGCTCAAGGACGAGTTCTTGATGACGCTGTCCCACGAGCTGCGCACACCGCTGACCGCGATCTACGGCTGGGTGCGCATGCTGTCGACCAATGTCATCCCGCCGACCGAGCACGAGCGCGCGCTGGCGACGGTCGAACGGAACGCGCTCGCGCAGGCCCGGCTCATCGACGATCTCCTCGACGTGTCGCGGGCGATCAGCGGCAAGTTGCGGCTCGAGCGGCGGCCGGTGAACGTCGCGGAGATCGTGCGCGCCGCGTCCGACACGGTCATGCCGGCGGTCGACGCCAAGGGCATCCGGCTGCTGACGACGATCGACGACGCCACCGGCGTGATCCTGGCCGATCCGGATCGCGTTCAACAGATCGTCTGGAACCTGCTCTCGAACGCGATCAAGTTCACGCCGACCGACGGCGTGATCGATCTCGCCGTGAGCCGCCACGGAAGCGATGTCGAGATCGTGGTCCGCGATACCGGCATCGGGATTCATCCGGAGTTCGTCCCGTACGTGTTCGAGCGGTTCCGCCAGGCCGACGTCGGATCCCGTCGGCAGTACGGCGGCCTCGGCCTCGGCCTGGCGATCGTCCGGCACCTGGTGGAACTGCACGGCGGGAGCGTTCGTGCGGAGAGCGCCGGCGAGGGCCTGGGCGCGACCTTCCGGATTGTGTTGCCCGCCCGCGCGGTGCGGCACGACGCGGTACCGGCCTTTCCGGCTGTTCCCCCGGCCCCGCGCGCGCCGGCCGGTGCACGCCTCGATGGCGTCCGCGTGCTCGTGGTCGACGACGAGGCGGACGCACGGGAGCTGTTCGGATCGATTCTTCGGGGAGCCGGCGCGGAGGTGGACCTCGCCGACTCCGCTGGCGCAGCGATCGACATCCTTGCCGCACGTCCTCCGCGGGTGCTGGTCAGCGACATCGAAATGCCGGGCCGCGACGGCTACGAGCTGCTCGAAGCCGCCCGCGCCAGGACCGGGTCGGGCCACCCGTTCGCTGCGATTGCGGTCACCGCCTATGCCCGCGACGTGGACCGGCGGCGCGCCATCGACGCCGGCTTCGACCTGCACCTGCCGAAACCGGTGGAGCCCGACGACCTGATCGCCGCGATCGCGTCGCTGGCGATGGCGCTGGACGTGCGGTGATCTCGGTCGAGCGCCGTTCGCCCTCACGCTGCATTCGTGTTGACGGGAGGCCTTCGGCCATGGAACGACGGGGCGACGACACGACGATCACGACGGCGCGCCTTCGGCGCGCAATCACGAAGAGCCACAAAGGCTCACAAAGACTCACGAAGGCAACAAGCAAAAATATCAGCGGCTCTGCCCGCTGGCGGCGACGCCGGCCGTCCCGGCCGACGTTGCAGGAGCGAGGGTCGGGGCGGATCGCAAACCGCCCATCGAAGACCCCGCGGCTTGCGATCCGCCCCGACCCTCGCTCCTGCACCGCGCGAAGCGCGGCGCCGCCAGCGGGGGAAACCCGTCGAAGAGAATCCAGGTTTTTCTTTGTGATCTTTGTGATCTTTGTGTTCTTCGTGATTGAGCCCGTGGGCCGGTGCATCGAATAAGCACCTGCGCCCCAGCTTCCACCCCGTCGTCGTCGTTTCGTCGTCTCGTCGTCCCAGTTGCGCGAAGCGCAACCGTCACTCCCGTTGCACCCTGGACGCTCACCGTGGTACACACCCCCAACGTTCATAAGGAGACACCCGTGAGGCGTCCGGCATTCTGGGTCGTATTCGCGCTCTTCTCGCTCGCGTCCGCGGTGCTCGCCGTCCGGTACTTTCCCCAGGCGTTCTCCATTGTGGCCCTCGACATCACGATGGACCGCGAACAGGCGCTCGCGCGCGCGCGCGAGCTGATGGCGCGTGACTCGCTCGGGCCGGCCGGCTACCGTCAGGCCGCGTCGTTCGCGCTCGACAACGAGGCCCAGACGTTCGTCGAGCTCGAGGGTGGCGGCAAGGACGCGTTCACCGCGATGCTCAAGACCGGCCTCTACTCTGCCTACACGTGGCAGGTCCGGCAGTTCCGCGAAGGCGAAACGCGCGAGACCACGATCCGCTTCACCCCCGAAGGCAAGGCGTACGGGTTCGTCGAGAAATTGCCGGAGGATGCCCCGGGCGCCGCGCTCGACGCTGCCGCTGCGCGGTCGATCGCCGAACCTGGCGCGGCGCAGTGGAACGTCGATTTATCGCAGTTCACCATCGTCGAACAGGGGCAGGAGCGACGGGTCAGCGGGCGGGCCGATCACACGATCACCTACGAGCGAACCGGCGCCGCCGCCGGCGAGGGACGGTACCGGCTCCGGCTGGTGGTCTCCGGCGATCGCCTCACCGAAGTCACGCACTTCGTGCGCATCCCCGAAGCGTTCACCCGCCGCTACGCGAGCATGCGCTCGGCCAACGAGGCGATCGGGATCGGCTCGGTGGTGGGCCTCATGCTGTTGTATGTGCTCGGCGGCATCGGCGTCGGGCTGTTCTTCATGATGCGGCAGCGGTGGGTGCAGTGGCGCCACGCCGCCTTCTGGGGTATGGGGGTCGGCCTGTTCCAGGCCCTGAACGTGGTCAACGAGTTCCCGCTCGCCTGGATGACCTACGACACCGCGATCCCCCGCTCGACCTTCCTCGCGCAGCAGGCGGCGATCGTGGCCGCCAGCTTCCTCGGTTACTCGGCATTCTTTGGCGTGTCCTTCATCGCCGCGGAAACCCTGAGCCGCCGCGCGTTCGGCCATCACCCGCAACTCTGGCGCGTCTGGTCGCGACGCCCGCCAGAGAGCGATCCCGCAAACGTCCCGGGTACGTCGAGACAGGTACTCGGACTCACCGCAGCCGGGTTCCTGCTCGTCTCTGTGTTCCTCGCGTACGACGTGATGCTGTATTTCGTTGCGACGAAGTACTTCGGCTGGTGGTCACCCGCGGAGGCGCTCCTGCACCCCGACGTGCTCGCGACCCACGCTCCATGGCTCTCGGCCATCGCCAATTCGTTCCAGGCCGGCTTCTGGGAGGAAGCGCTCTTTCGCGCCGTTCCGCTCGCCGGCGCGGCGCTCATCGGCGACCGCTTCAAACAGCGGCGGCTGTTCCTGGTGATCGGCTTCGTGATTCAGGCCGCCGTCTTCGGCGCCGGCCACGCACCTTACCCTGCCCAGCCCTCGTACGCGCGGCCGGTGGAGCTCATCATCCCGTCGATCGGATTTGGGCTGCTCTACGTGGCCTATGGCCTGCTCCCGGGAATCATCCTGCACTACGCGTTCGACGCAGTGCTGTTCTCGATCCCCATCCTGCTCGCAGATGCGCCAGGGATCTGGATCCAGAAATTCTTCGTCGCGGCATTCATCTTCGTGCCGCTCTGGGTAGTCCTGGTGAGACGAGTACAAGTGGGCAGGTGGACGACGCTCTCACCAGCCGATCGAAATGCGGCGTGGACGCCGCCCGCCGCCGAAGCGATCGACGAGCCCGCGTCCGGGCGGCCGCAGGCCGCGCTGAGTCCGCGGGCGAGAACCGCATGGCTGGCGCTTGGCGGCGTGGGACTGATCGTCGCGGTCGCCGCAATCGTGGCGACCACGCCGCACCCGCTGACCGCGACGCGTGCGCAGGCCGAAGCGGCGACCCGCCGTGCGATCGCTGAACGAGGTGTGGAACTCGACCAGCGCTGGCGAGTGATGCCGGTGCCGCTCGATGGCAGGAGCGGCGCGCATGAGTTCGTCGCGGAAACCGCCGGCGAAGCCAGACGCCAGGAGCTGATCGGCACATATCTCCCGGCACCGGGCTGGTCCGTCCGCGTCGCCACGTTCCAGGGAGACGTCGCCGACCGGGCGGAGGAATGGGCCTCGATCGTCGCGGCCTCGGGCGAGCTTCGCCGTCTCCAGCACCGGGTGCCGGAAGCGCGGCCGGGTGCGTCTTTGAGCGAAAGCGAGGCCCGCGCCATCGCCGTGCGCGCGCTCTCGGAGCGGCGAGGGCTCGACGTCGCGCGCGGACAGGCGAAAGAAGTTTCAGCGACGCCGGCCAAACAGAAGGCTCGCACGGACTGGACCTTCACGTTCGCCGACACGACGATTGCCCCCCTGCCGCAGGGAGAGCCGCGCATCGCCGTGGAGATTGCCGGCGACGAGGTCGCGTCCGCGCGCCCGTTCGTGTTCGTACCGGAAGCCTGGGAACGCCAGCAGCGCGCGGCCGGAACCCGCGACCTGATCATCCGGATCGTCGACACCTTCGTTTACGCCGGGGTGCTGGTCGGTGCCGCGATCCTCGGGATCATGGCGTGGAGCCGGCGCCAGTACACGCCGCGCCTGTTCGTCCTCGCCGCCGCCATCATGCTGCTCGTGTCAGCGGCGCGCAGCTTCAACAACTATCCCACCGTGCTCGCGCAACTCCCGACCGAGGCGCCGCTGCAGCTTCAGATCCTCGGCCTCGTCGGCATCGGCCTGGTCGGCTTGACGATCAGCGCAGTGCTCGTCGGGCTGGTACTCGGCGCAACTCCTCATCGCCTCTCGGCGGCAGGGGTGCTGCCGGGTTCGGACGCGCTCCGTCTCGGCGTCGCGATCGGCGTCTTCGGCGCAGCGGCCTCGGCGGGCGCAGGTGTGCTCCGTTCGCCGGCCTGGGCACACGCACCTGATGTGACCGCCGCCGGTGCGGTCATTCCACTTCTTCAGAGTGCGCTCGACCCGATCACGCGAATCCTCCTGGTGTCGGCGATCCTTCTGCCGACCATGGTGACCGTGGATCGGTGGACGGTCGGATGGACACGCCGGCGGCTCACGGGCGGGGCGATGCTGGCGGTTCTCGGCTTCGCTGCGGCCGGCGTGCCCGAAAGCGTTCACGCCGGCGGCTGGGCACTGGCCGCACTGGCGATCGCGGTGGCCATCACTGCCGCGTATGCGACCGTGCTGCGGTTCGATCTGACGATGGTGCCGATCGCCGTGGGAACGATGACCGCGATCGGGGCCCTGATCCGGGCCGCCGAACGTCCATACCCGGGAGCCGTGTTCGGCATCGCCGCCGGCGCCGTCCTCGGATGGCTGCTGGGTTGGTGGTGGTTCAAAGCCCTGCGCCGCGCTCGTGACCACGCGGGAGCTCAGACGTCTGCGGTGAGCTATCAATTGTCGAACCCGGCACCTGCCAGCTGAACAGCTTCAACCGGGCCACGCGAGCGGAGCGGGGCTTTTGGGGCCCCGCGAGCGCCCGCCTTCGCGCAGAGCGCTTCGGCGAGGTCTCGCCGTAGCTTTAGCGGAGGCGGAAGCGTGTAAGGGGGTCCGGGGGGCGAAGTCCCCCGGAGAAAAAGGAGACGGTCTGAATGAAAGCAATCCAGGTTCGGGAGCCGGGCGGCCCCGAGAAGATGGAGATCGTCGATGTGCCGGTGCCTGTCCCGGGGCCAGGTCAGGCGCTGGTGCGGATCGCCGCGAGCGGCGTCAACTTCATCGACATCTATTTTCGCAGCGGCCTTTACAAGTCCGACCTTCCAATCACGCTCGGCAGCGAAGCGGCCGGGACCGTCGAATCCATAGGTCCGAACGTGACGCACGTGGCCCCTGGCGATCGCGTCGCCTATGCGATGGTCCGCGGATCGTACGCGGAGTACGCGGCCGTGCCGGAAACCTCGCTGGTGAAGATCCCGGACACCATCGATTTCGACTCGGCAGCCGCGGCCATGCTTCAAGGCATGACCGCGCACTACCTGACGAACTCGACGTTTCCGCTGAACAGCGGCCAGAGCTGCCTGGTTCATGCGGCGGCCGGCGGTGCAGGACGGCTCACCGCGCAGATGGCGAAGATCCGCGGTGCGCGTGTGCTCGGGACCGTATCCACCGAAGAAAAGGCCGTGGTGGCGACCGGGGCCGGTGTCGATCATCCGATCATTTACACGGCGGTCGATTTCGAGGCTGAGGTGAAGCGCCTCACCGGCGGCACCGGCGTCGACGTGGTCTACGATTCGGTCGGAAAGACGACGTTCGACAAGAGCCTGGCGTGCCTGAGGCCGCGGGGCATGATGGTGCTGTTCGGGCAATCGAGCGGCCCGGTGACCGCGTTCGAGCCCCAGATCCTGAATACGCGCGGGTCGATTTTCCTGACCCGGCCCAGCCTGGCGCACTACTTGCTGTCACGCGAAGAGCTGCTCTGGCGTGCCGGCGACGTCTTCACCGCGATCGAGCGCGGAGAGCTGGTGCTGCGGATCGATCGCGTCTTCCCGCTGGCGGAAGCCGGCGCCGCGCACCGGGCTCTGGAGTCGCGGGCAACCTCCGGCAAGCTCATCCTCAAGACGACTTCGCTTGCATCAAACTCGCGGGAGTAGTGACATAACGGACATGCACATATACGCGACAGCGCTGCTCATCGTCCTCGCCGGCACCGGCACATTCGCGCAGGCGCCGCCCGCGCAGACGCCAGCCGCCCAGCCGCCAGCTCCACAAACGCCCCCTTCGCAGAAGCCGGCGACGCAGAAACCAGCGGCGCCGCGCGCATCGGCCAGCCCGGCTGCGGGATCGACCCTGGCAATTCAGGTGACTGACAAGAGCGGCAATGGCATTCAGGATGTCGCGGTTGCGGTTTCCGGCCCGGTCGAGCGCTCGGGCGCGACCGCCGCAGATGGTTCCGTTTCGTTCCGCTCGATGCGTGCGGGCACCTACCGGCTTCGGTTCGAGCACGAGAAGTACCTGACCCTGGAGCGTGAGGTGATGATGCGCGGCGCGTCCGACGTCTCGGTTGCGCTCAATCCCGCACCGCCGACGCCCGTGACGCCACCACCACCGCCGCCGCAAGCTGTTGCCCCGGTCGAGCAGCGCAAGCTGCGGCCGGTCGAGCCGAGAACGATGTCGATTCCTGACTTCCTCGACAAGAACGTACTTCGTTCGTCGGAGCCCCAGAAGGCCTCGCTGATCGCCTGCACGGACGGCGGGACTGCCCGGACGCTTCAAGTACGGGAGCCGTTGACCAACCAGCAAAACGACACCGCCGATCAGCTCCTGTACGTCCTGGCCGGTGCGGGGACCGTGCGCATGAAGGACCAGTCCTACAAGGCCGACGCAGGGTGGTTCGCGCTGATTCCGAGAGGCGTGACGCACAGCATCGCACGGGAGGGACGTAACCCGCTGTTCCTGATGATGGTCGCCATGGGCACGCCGTGCATTGATACAACGCCGCTGGCGAGGTGACCCGCGCCATCCGACGTCACCGATTCAGCTGGCGGAACAGGCGCCGCGACGCGAGACGGCGCTGGAGAGGATCCGGCGCGTAGTGCTTGCCCAGCTTCCACAGGAAATCCATTTCCGAGTGGACCGAGCGCAGGGCGAGCGTCGCTTCGAATGCCAGCAGGATCGTCCCGACGAAGAGCAACGCGGCGCCGATCATGCCGAACACTACCGGGATCCACTGAAAGGCCTTGCCGGACCTGCCGGTAAGGCCTACGAATCCCATCGTCACGGTGGTCGCGACGAACAGCCCGAGCGCCAGGTAGAAGGTCGTCATCGCGCGCTGGAGATGCCGCGCGCGGGTGGTCAGCCAGTCGAGTTGCGTGAAGGTCAGCTCCATCCGCTCTTCGAAGAGCTCGACGGTGCTGGCCTCCTTCTTGGCCAGCGCCTCGAAGCCGTCGGCAAGCGAGCGGACGCGATCCACGACGCGGCCAAGCCGGACAGAGGTGGAAAGGATCAACGCACCGCAGGCGGAGATCAGCACCGCTGGCGTGATCATGGCGCTCAAAACAGACGCGTCAGGGTTCACAGGGGTTGATTCTTTCACATTGCCAAAATTGGCACCGTTGGCAATGGATATAATTCCCCCCCAATGATCCCGGATGCTGCGACGAGTTCGGCCGATGAAAGTGCCCGCCTGGCGGCCCTTCATCGCTACCGGATCCTCGATACCGAGCCCGAACGAGGCTTCGACGACCTGACGCTGCTCGCGTCCCACATTTGCGAGACACCGATGGCTGCGATCACGCTGATCGACGCCGACCGGCAGTGGTTCAAGTCGCGCGTCGGAGTATCGATGACCGAGACCGCACGTGCCGTGTCGTTCTGCACCCACGCCATCCAGAATCGCGACCTGTTCATCGTGCCCGACGCGCGGCATGACGAGAGGTTCCGCGAGAACCCGTTCGTGACCGGCGACCCGGAGATCCGGTTTTACGCCGGGGCGCCGCTCGTCACGCCGGACGGGCACGCGCTCGGCACGCTCTGTGTCATCGACCGGGTCGCGCGCACGCTGACCCGGGAACAGCTCGAAGCGCTGAGCGCACTGTGCCGGCAGGCCGAGGGTCAGCTCGAGCTGCGGCGGAACCTGATGGACTTGAGGGTGGCGCTCGATGAACGCGATCGTGCGCAGGCCGAGCAATCGAAGCTGCTCGAAGAGCTGCGCGCGTCCCATGACGACGTCCGGCGGCTGAGCGGACTCATCCCGTTCTGCTCGACGTGCCAGTTCACGATGACCATCCCTGCCGATCCAGGCGCGATCCCGACAGTCACCGATGGTGTGACCCATGTCCTGCAGGAGAAAGGCTGGCCCGAGGACGACGTGATGGCCGTGGAGCTTGCGCTTCAGGAGGCGGTCGCGAATGCCATCCGCCATGGCTGCCGCGGCGACGTGAGCCAGCGGCTCCAGTGCTCGGTCTCGTTCGGCGAAGCGGGGGAGATCGTGATTACCGTCCGCGACCCTGGCACCGGGTTCGATCCGGCAACGGTGGCGAACCCCCTCGACCCGGCCAACCTCCTGAAAACCAGCGGCCGCGGCATCTTCCTGATCAGCGGGCTGATGGACGAAGTGCAGTTCGCCGACGGCGGGCGCGAGCTGCAGATGCGAAAGAAGAAGGCCTGAGGGCTCGCGTCAGCCCTAATCCGTCGCTCCCTGCAGGCGTTTGCGCTGCAGCGTTCCCTTGTAGTTGTGTTCGAGATAGTCGACGCCGTCGGCGGTGATCATCAGCCGCGATTGATCGTCCCTGCTCACGTACTTCCGCTGCACCAGGTACCAGATCGTGAACTCGAGGTGCTCGCGGGTTCGGCCCAGGAGGGCCTCCAGCTCGGTCGAATAGAGCGACGGTGTCCCCGGGTCGACCCGCCGCTTCGTGTAGAGGGCTTCGAGCAGCGTCAGCCGCACCATCTGCTCGATCTCGAAATCACTTTCCGCGTGCGTGCCGCTCGTGACCAGCCGCCACCGGTTGTTCCGGCGTTGCTCGTAGCCGATGTCGTATCGCGCCCGCTTCTCGGGATCGGTCAGGACCTCGTAGGCCTCCTGGATCTCACGGAACCGCCGATCATCTCCCGTGTCCTTGTTGTCGGGGTGATATCGCTGCGCCAGCATCCGGAAGATGCGCTGGATGGTTTCCTGTTCCGCGTTCGAACTGATCTGCAGCGCCTCGTAGTAGTCGAGCGGTTTGTCGTCCGTCACTCGGGCAACCTCCAGGACGGCGCTCACCGTCCGAAAAGAGAACCTTGAACGCGCTCGGGCCGGCGTGCCCGTTCAGCGCACAGCGAATGCGATCACGTTCGACCCGGCCACGACACCGATGTACTGAGTGCCATCGAACATGTAGGTCATCGGAGAGGCTTTCCAGTTGTGCTGGGTCTCGAAGTTCCAGAGGACCTTTCCCGTGACCGCGTCGACGGCCATCAGGCCGCCGCCGTCCTCCCCCACGATGACAAGCCCCGTCGCGGTCGAGAGCGTCCCACCCCACGAGTTCGCAGATCCCTGCTGCGGCACTTCCCACTTGATCGCGCCGGTCTGGATGTCGATCGCGCGGAGCACACGCTGCGGTTTGGGATCGTCGGCGGTTCGCTGGGAGCCTCCGAGGTAAGTCTTCCCGCTCTCCCAGTCCCCCTGCTCCTTCTTCGTGTAGACGCTGCACTTCTCGTTGGTCTGCACGTAATACAGCCCGGTGGAAGGGTTGAATGACGGCGAATACCAGTTCGTGGCTCCGTCCTGCGATGGACAGACCTTGGTGCCGCCGGGCGAAGGCTCCTGGTTCGGCAGCTTGATCGGACGGCCGTCCGGACCGATACCGCTGGCCCAGGTCAGCATCTTGATGAACTGCTTCGCGAGGAGCAATGTTCCATCGACGCGATCGAACACGTAGAAGAACCCGTTGCGGTTGGCGTGGAGCATCAGCTTGCGCGGCTTTCCCTGCCAGGTGGCGTCCACGAGCACCGACGTCTGTGTGGCGTCCCAGTCCCACAAATCGTGCGGAGTGAACTGGTAGTACCACTTCAGTTTTCCGTCGGCGCGCTGAAGCGCGAGGATGCTGCCGGCGTAAAGGTTGTCGCCCTTGCGATCGGTGCCGTCGTACTCCTTGGCCGGGTTCCCGGTCGGCCAGTAGACGATGTCGAGCTCGGGGTCGTAGCTGCCGGTGAACCAGGTCGGCGCCCCTCCATGTTCGATGTCCTTGCCTCCCCAGGTTTCGGAGCCCGGCTCGCCGGGCTTGGGCACGGTCCAGAACCGCCAGACTTCCTTGCCGGTCTTCTGATCGTGTGCGGCAAGGAAACCGTTCGCGCCGTGCTCACCGCCGGTCACGCCGGCGATGACCATGTCCCCCGCCACCGCCAGCGGCGCGGAGGTGGCGGAGTAGTTCTTTCGCCAGTCGTCCAGCGTCGTATCCCACAGCAGCTCGCCGGTGAACCGGTTGAGCGCCAGCAGGTGCGCGTCGTCGGTCACCATGAACACGCGATCGCCCGCCACGGCGACGCCCCGGTTGGCGTGTCCCACGGTTCCCTTCGACCGCGGCCGCTGATACCGCCAGATCTGACGTCCCGTACCCGCATCGAGCGCAAAGCATTCGTTCGGGTTCGGCACGTACATGATCCCTGCGACCACGACCGGTGTCGCCTGTGAGCTGCCGCCGCCGGGAATCGTGAAGACCCACTTCGGCGCGAGCCTCGACACCGTGGTCTTGTCGATTTGCGTCATGGCCGTGTAGCGGTTGCCGCGGGGATCGCCGTTGTAGGACGGCCAGTCGGTGCTGGTGGTCACCTCGCGGAACCGATCGCCATTCCTGCGCAGCAGGTGGACGCGGTGGTCGTCGGACAGGACCTGGACGTCGTTGAATCCCTGCGCCATCAGCACGCCTTCCAGCCTCTTGCCATCCATCAACGTCGCTGTGGTACGGACGATTGGCTTGGCCTCGGGTCGCCGCTCGATGCCGCGCAGGAACTTGACGAGGTCTCCCATCTCCCCGTCGCCGACCTCGGACGGCGGCATGCCGCGGGCCGGCACTCCGGCCCGAATCAGCTGACGCAGCTGCTGATCGTCGCGGGACGTGAGGCGTTCGACGATCGACGGACCCATCTCCCCGCCATTGCCGTCGGCACCGTGGCAGCGTGCACAACGACTCTCGAATGACTTACGGCCGGGGTCGGAAGACTGCCCAGCTGCCGCCAGGTTCGCACCGAGCACCGCCGCGACTACGAGGAGAAAGCGCTCTCTCATCAGTAGTTCCCTGATTGAAACCGGTCCAGGAATTGCTGTTGGGCAGATAGTTTAGTGCCTGGAGGAGGGTAGAGCGTGGCGAAGCAGAATCGGATTGCGCGAAGTGGGAAAAAGAGCGCAAAGGCGGCCCGGAACCCACGGAAGGCGACGCCCCGGAAAAGGGCCGTGAAGACAGCCGCAAAGACCGCACCTCGCAAGACGAAGACCGCACGTCGCAAGACCTCGGCGCGGGCCGTCACGTCGAGATCGACAAAGGGGCCCACGGGATCCACGAAACGACCCGCGGGCGCCGCTGCACAATCCAGCGGCGTCGTGGCGACCGTCGCGCAGATGGTCGGCGGTACTGTCGGGAGAGTCGTCCAAAGAGTCGCCGGCTCGCTGCCGTGGTCCGCTGACGAGAACGACCCGCTGGCTCTCCTCGAGACCGATCATCGGCGGTTCGAAGACCTCCTGAAACAGGGCGAAGACACGACCGGGCGCGCCGTCAAGCAACGCACCAGGCTCCTCGACACGCTCACGGCGGAACTGAAGGTCCATGAGCTGATCGAGGAGAAGGTGCTCTACCCCGCATTGAAACCGCACGCGGAAGCCCGAGACATCGTGCTCGAGGGCTACCAGGAACACCACGTCGCCGACCTCCTGGTCAAAGAGCTTCACCAGCTGGCCAGGGACAACGAGCAGTGGGGCGCGAAGTTCAAGGTCCTGAGAGAGAGCCTCGAACACCACATCGAGGAGGAGGAATCCCACATGTTTCCATCGGCGCGCCAGGTGCTGACCCGGGAAGAGCTCCAGGGGCTCGGCGCACGGATGCGGGCGATGAAGAAAGAAGCGGAGGCGAGGGGCTGAACAAACGACAGGTTGCAGTTCCCAGTTGCCAGTTGCCAGTTCCAGTCGAGCAAGAACTGGAAACCGGCTACTGGCGACTTTCACATCGCTTCAATCACCGAAAGCGGTGACCTGGTCGGAACGATCTTCGTCACGGTAAAGCCGGCGCGGTGGAACACGGCGCGGAATTCGTCGGCCGTGCGCTCACGCCCGCCGGGCATCACCAGCATCTCGAGATCGATCAGTTTGCCGAAGTCCGGCTCGTTCGAGGACGCCAGCACCGAGTCGAGCAGGATGATGCGGCCGCCCGGCTGCATCGCCTTCTTGATATTCGCCAGAATCGTGAGCGCCCGCTCGTCGTCCCAGTCGTGGATGATGTGCTTCATGATGTACGCGTCGCCACCCTCAGGCACCGCCTTGAAGAAATCTCCGGTGGCCGTCGTGCAGCGGTCGCTCACACCGGCCTGCTCGAGCCGCGGAATCGCTCCGGCGATCACATGCTCGAGATCGAAGAGCACGCCACGCATCTGTGGGTGCTTCTGAAGGATCGATGTCAGCACCTGCCCGTGCCCTCCGGCGACGTCGACGAGTAAGTGGATGCCACTGAAATCGTAAGCCTCGAGCGCCGCCGGTATGACGAACGCGCTGAAGGCCGTCATCGCATCGTTGAACACCTCCGACAGGTCCTGGTGGCGCTGGAAGTACTCGAACACCGGCATGCCGACGGTCTTCTCCGCGGCGGGCTGGCCGGTCTGCACCGAGTGCATCAGGTCGGCATAGACGCGGAAGTGGAACGGGTCCGCCATCCAGAGCGTCATCGGATGCGTCGATCCGTGGACGTTCGATCGCATCGTGGTCGACGCGAGGTTGTTCGCGAACGTGCCCGGACCGACCTCCTCGAACACACCGAGCGACGACAGCGTCCGGAGCACCCGATAGACGGCGTCCCCGTTGGCACCGGCGGCCGCGGCGAGGTCGGAGACGGAACGGGGACCGTCTGCAAGGCTATCGGCGACGGCTAGCTTCACCGCGACGTAGAGTGCGCTCGACGCGATGTAGCCCGTCGCGAGCTGGAACACCAGCTGAGAGGCCGCCACCTCGGGCGGAACGGTATTGGCTGCAGTCGACAAAGGGACCTCCGGTCAGGTTTGGATGATTGATGAAGAGACGATGAACTAGTCGGGGCCGAAGAGCGGAATGCGCCGGCGGTACGTGAACATGCGCCACAGCCACTCCGCCGGCCCGAAGCGGGCGCGGCGCAGCCACCAGCGGCTGAGGAACATCTGAAGGATGAAAAACGCCAGGGCGCCGACGACGGCGGCGGTCAACGACAAGCGTCCGAAGAGGCCGAACCCGATGCCATAGAAGATCACGACGCCCGCCACGCTGTGCATCAGGTAATTCGAGAGCGCCATCCGGCCTACCGGCACCAGGAGCGCCATCAGATGCGGCGCTCGCGAGAACAACAGCCAAAGGCCCGCAGCGTAACCGAGCGCCAGCAATGGTACCCCGATCGACTTGATCACGGTCTCGAGGAGGCCCAGCGTCGTCGGCGGCCCCATCGCATGATCTCCCAGCGAGTACGCCGCCAGCGCCAATGGCAGCCCGATCACGACTCCCATGACCAGCGTGTTTCTGGCGAGGCGCCGGTATTCGGCGATCCGGCCGAACACGTTGTTGCGGCCGGCATAGAACCCGAGCAGGAACATTCCGATGACGCGTGGGAAGAACATCAGCAGCAGCCGGCGTACCACGTTTGCCACGGTGAACACGACGTTGCCGCTCAGAATCTGAAGATACGTCCCGTGGCTGAAGCTCTCGGTCGCCGTGGCGAGAATCGGTGGCAGCCCGCCGCCGGCATCAGTCGCGACGGGCTGGGCCGGCTGACCAGCCGCCGCGAACAGAAGTCCATAGAGCACAATCGGCGCGACGAGCATGGCCATAGCCCACCGGAGGACAGACCGATCGTCGCGCCGAAGGAACGGGACCAGGACGAACCCGAGGAGCGCGTAAGTGACCAGGATGTCGCCGAACCAGACGAGCAGCGTGTGGATCAGGCCGATCAGCAGCAGCCCCAGGAGCCGCCGTTTGAACAGCGCCGCCGCATCCGCACCCCGCGCAGACGCGCGTTGAACGAAGACGGCGAATCCCACGCCGAACAGGAACGAGAACAGCGAATAGAACTTTGCCTCGACCAGCGTCGCCAGCAGGAACCACGTGACTTCGTCTGCGGTCGCGTTTCTCAGAATGGTGTGCGTGGATGCCGGCGTAAAGGCATATCCCGAGAGCGCGTCGATGTTGATCAACAGGATGCCCAGGACGGCCACGCCGCGGATGCCGTCGAGCACCGCGACACGTTCACCGGCTGCAACCGGAGCGCTCACCGCCGGAGCGACATTGGCGACAGTCACTGATCGATCACCGAGCTCCCCCTCTGGGGACGAAGGCCATCGCCATCAGACGCCGAACTGCCTCAGATGATGATCCATGTGCAGGTAGCCCCAGCGCTTCCAGCGGTCCGTGGTCATCGCGCCGAAGATCGGGTGCGTTGGACAGAACCGGTTCGGCGGCGCAGCGCAGAACCGTGCGACGAGTTCCAGGAGCTCGGTCCGGTCGCGCTCGAAATCCCCTGGAGGCGTTCCTCCGACACCCTGCTCGACTTCCGGCACAGTCTTGATCCGGCCGCGCGGCCACGGCAATGGAAGGCTGAGCGCCACGAAGCGAATCAACGGCCCCATGGACCCGCGGATCGGTGCCACCGGCCGTTCGTTCAGCGACATCCTGAGAGCATCGCTCAAATGACAGATGGCCTGGTGCGGCGACATGCTGCCCCACTGTCGAACGCTGTCGGGTCGAAGCCGCAGAACCCGGGCTTCGAGGCCGGCGCGCGATGCCGTGTCGAGCCGGCGGGCCATCGCTATCCCTGTGAGCTCAGGCTCGGGGCGAAGCCTTCGCGCCAGCTGGGGAATCGCGGCCTCCATCCGAGCGCCGAAACCGCGGCGCGATTCGACGCGCCGCGCATCGTCGTGATCCACTCGATCAGCGACTTGCCGAGCATCAGTCTGGCGAGCAGGACAGGGACACGGCGCGGCGGTGGCGCGCCGAGCACCCGGGCGTAGGCCGGCATCCATTCCGACGCGAACGCCGGTTCATTGTCCACGATGTTGAAGATGCCCGAGGTCTGCGCGTCGAGTGCGGCCACGGCGGCCGAGGCCGCGTCGTCGACATGAATGAAGGAGGTCACGCCACGGCCCGAACCCACGATCGGAAGCTGCCGTTTTCGGACCCGCTGTGCGAGGTCGCCGTCGGCCCCGTACCACGTGCCGGTGCCGTAGAACGCGCCATAACGAAGAACGACCGCGACCGGGGCGTCTCGCAGCGCGGCCGCCTCCATCTCCGCAACCGTCCGCACGGCCTCTCCGATTGGTTCGGGTGCATCGGTCCACAGCGGGTCGCCTTCGACGGCCGGCCCTCTCTGAACACCGGGGTCATCCGGACGGTACCACGTGCCCATGCTCTGCACGACGAGACGGGAGACGCCGGCTGCACGCGCGGCCGCGATCAGGTTTGCCGTGCCTTCGCGGCGCACCCGGTTGTTGCGCTCGTAGATCGTCTTCAGCCGTCGGGGATTCATCGCGGCCGGGAGGTCGGTCAGCTGATGGATGATCGCCGCTGGAGCAGCGCGGCGGACCGCCGCCGTCAGGCCTGGCCCGTCGAACACATCGCAGACGACCGCATCGGCTCCCGCGCGCTGGAGGGATTCGGCCTTTGCGCGATCGCGGGTCATCGCGACGACGGCATGACCGGCCGCCACCAGCCGTGGAATCATCCGGCCGCCTACCGCCCCCGAGGCGCCGGCCACGAACACTTTCATGGTGTCAGTGAACGACCTCGTCGGTCTCGTCCTCGAGTTCCAGGTGAGGAATGTCCATGGTTCTGATCGCGTGCAGGGCCGCGCTCACCGCTTCGGCAGCGGGTCTGTCGGTGCCGCGCAGTTCGCGACGCAGCTGGCGGAGCGCGCGCAACACCCGTGCGCGGTCGAACCGCTGGCCCTCACAGTGCTCGCAAAAACTCATCGTTCCACTCCACCTTCGTGATTCGACCGGCCATGGGACCCATCATATCCGGTGCGGTGTGGCAGACGACCTGGCAGCAACCTGGGGTCAGATCTCGAATTTCGATTCCCGCGCGGAAATTCGAGATCTGACCCCAGTCACGGGAAGTACTTAACTCAGATTCCACAACCGGATATGTTCGTCATATGACGCTTCCCCGCCTGGCCGTGGTGATGGTCACGACCTTCTTCTCGACCGCGACTATCCTGCCGGCTCAGGACCGGTCGGCTCACGATCGGCTCGCCCGGGAGATCTACGAGCAGCTCGTCAACATCAACACGTCACCGGCCGAGGGCACGACCAAAGCGGCGGAGGCGATGGCGAGGCGGCTCCTCGATGCGGGGTTTCCCGCCGCCGATGTCCGCGTGCTGGGCGCGCAGCCGAATCAGCACAATCTCGTCGCGCGGCTTCGTGGCAGTGGTGCCGCGCGGCCCATCCTCCTGCTCGCGCACCTCGACGTCGTGGAGGCGCGGCGTGAGGACTGGTCGGTCGATCCCTTCGTCTTCCTCGAGAAGGACGGCTATTTCTACGGCCGGGGCACCACCGACGACAAGGCGCAGGGAGCGATCTGGATCGCCACGTTGATCCGGTTGAAACAGGAAGGCGTCGTCCCGAATCGCGATCTGATCGTCGCCCTGACCGCCGACGAAGAAGGAGGCAGCAACGCCAACGGCGTCGACTGGCTGCTGAAGAATCAGCGTGACCTGATCGACGCCGAATACTGTCTGAACGAGGGAGGCGGCGGTCAGATCAGGAACGGGCGGAAGATCGTGAACGAGGTGCAGGCCGCCGAGAAGCACTATGCCACCTTCCTCCTGGAAGTGACGAACAAGGGCGGGCACAGCTCGCTGCCCGAGAAAGACAACGCGATCTATCGGCTGGCGCAGGCGGTCTCGAAGTTGTCGGACTACGAGTTCCCGGTGCACCTCACCGAAGTCACGCGTGCGTTCTTCGAGCGCAGCGCGCCGGTCGTCGGCGGGAAGGACGGCGCCGATATGAAGGCGGTCACTGCGGGGAAACCGGATCCTGCCGCGGCGGCGCGGCTGTCGAAGACGGCGCTCTACAACGCACTGCTTCGAACCACGTGCATCCCCACCAGGCTGGAAGGGGGACATGCCGAGAATGCGCTGCCGCAACTGGCGCGCGCGACCGTCAACTGCCGCGTCATCCCGGGGGAGGATCCGGGCGAGGTTCGCGCCACGATCGCGCGGCTGGTGAACGATCCGGCCGTCAAGGTCACCCCGTCTGCCAACACCGCCCCGGTCAGCCCGGCGTCGCCGTTGAGGCCGGATCTGATGCAGGCCATCGAGCAAGTGACCGGCGAGCTCTTTCCAGGGGTCCCCGTCATCCCGGTCATGTCCACGGGCGCCACCGACGGCGCGTTTCTCCGAACGGCCGGGATCCCGACGTATGGGGTGTCGGGGATCTTCGAGGACATCGATGACGTCCGCGCGCACGGGCGGGACGAGCGCTTGGGGATCCGCGCGTTCTATGAGGCGCGGGAGTTCCTATATCGGCTCGTGCGCGCCGTGACGACGTGAGCGGAAGGGAGCGCCGGCCGGCGAGATCCCCCTGGGCGTCTGGATCCCCGGGGTCAGATCTCGATATTCCACTCTGCCAAGGGTGCGCGGGGCCCCTGCTGGGGTCAGATCTCGAATTTCTACGCCTGCTCGCCCAGTTTCCGCCCCGCGTCGCCCCCACCTGCCTGGGTCAGATCTCGAATTTCCAGAGGCGCTAGTAGAAATTCGAGATCTGACCCCGGCGGCGTCTGGAACTGGAGCTCCCTGTTCCGAAGTCGTGCGGTCAGGTTTCGGAGCGTCCGGCTGAGCGGGGGCCTTCGCGTTTCAACCCGAAGGCTTCTTTGCCCGCGTCTTGCGGGCACGCGGAGTGGGAGTGTCTTCCGGCCGCTCCGCCAGGAGTTCGCGGCGGATCACTTCCTGGAGCAGGCTCCGGGCGAGATTGTTCTGAGGATTCAGCAGCAGAGCTGACTCGAGCGCCCCACTCGCCGCGTCGAGCTGCCCCGCCTCGAGGCAGCACCGCGCCAGTCGGGTCCAGGCACCCTCGTTCTCGGGCGCGAGTCGCGTCAGCTCTTCGTTGACCGCGCGCGCATCGGCCCCAAAATCGCCGCGCTTCGCGAAGTCGACCGCCTTCTGCTGCAGGAATGGAATGTCGGCCACATCCGATTCTATGCCGCGGGAGTCAGATCTCGAATTCCCAGATCAAAATCGCCCCGGCCGGGAGATTCGAGATCTGACCCCGTCGAAGCGGAGGGGTCAGATCTCGAATTTCCAAACTCCAGACCGGGAGCGCATGGGAATTCGAGATCTGACCCCGAACATCAGGGGCGCCTCGACCGGTAGCCACCGTCGAAGCCGTCGGCCAATAAGTCCAACGCCTGCTAGAATGTAGGCTCCCCTGCAGGTGCCAAACGCGCTGCGTGCCGCCGCAGCTCCGGACCGATGACCCCAACTGTCGTCTCACACTATCGCCTCTTGAATCACCTTGGCGAAGGTGGCATGGGCGTGGTCTATCGCGCCGAAGACCTGCAGCTTGGCCGCGAAGTCGCGATCAAGCTGCTGCGGACCGAGGCGGTGACCTCGACCGAGTGGCTGGCCAGGTTCGAACGCGAGGCGAAGCTGGCTTCGTCTCTCCAGCATCCGCACATTTGCACGATTCACGAGCTGGGAGAACACGATGGCCAGCCCTTCATCGCGATGGAGCTGCTTGAAGGCCGGACCGTCAAGCAGCTGATCGAGGAGGGCCCACTCCCGGCCCCCCGGGTGTTGAACTTTGCCAGACAGGTCGCCGCGGCGCTCGACGCCGCGCACCGCCGCGGCATCATTCATCGCGACATCAAACCCGCCAACCTTTTTGTCACGCACGGCGATCGGATCAAGGTGCTCGATTTCGGCCTCGCCAAGGTCGCCTCCGATACCGCGCCGGCCTCGCAGACGGCCTCCTCTCCGACACTCACCAACGTCCACTCGCCCGAACTCACGCGGACCGGGAGCACCGTCGGCACGGCCTCATACATGGCGCCCGAACAGGCGCAAGGACAGCCGGTCGATGCTCGGACCGATCTGTTCTCGCTCGGGACTGTCCTTTATGAAATGGCGAGCGCCCGGCGGGCGTTCGGCGGTGACGACATCCCCCTGATCGTCATGAAGATCATCAACGGGATCGTCGTGCCTCCGCGGGCGATCAACGACTCCATTCCGGCGGGGCTGGAAGGCATTATCCAGAAGCTGATGGCAGTCGATCCGCAGCAGCGGTATCAGACGGCCGGTGAGTTGCTGGCCGCCGTGAACAGCACTTCGGAACAGCTCGAAATCGCCGCGAGGAAGTCGGATCCGCGGGCCTCGGCGATCGTCACGCCGCTGCCACGCCGCCGCCGGAGCATCACGATCGCGACCGCGGCCGTGCTCGCCGTGGCGGCCGGCACAGGCGTGGTCTGGATCAGGAACCGCACTCCTCCTCTGACCGACCGCGACAGCATCATGATCGGCCAGTTCGAGAACACGACCTCTGATCCCGTATTCGACGAGACGCTCGTGACGGCGCTCAAGGTCCATCTCGGGCAGTCGCCATTCCTCGACATCACCTCTGATCAGCGGATCCGCGAGACGCTGGAGTCGATGAACCGGCGGGCGGACGATCGCCTCGAGCACGAAGTGGCCCGTGAGGTCTGTCAGCGTCTTAGCGTGAAGGCGATGCTCGAGGGGTCGATCGCAGCGCTCGGCAGCCATTATGTCGTGACGCTTACAGCCACCGACTGCCAGAGCGGCGAGGCATTTGCCCGCACACAGGCCGAGGCGACCAGCCAGGAGCGGGTCCTCGCGGAGCTCGGCACGATCTCGTCCTCCATGCGGACCAGGCTGGGCGAGTCGCTGCCATCGATCCGGCGGTTCGACGTGCCGATCGAGCAGGCGACGACGCCCTCGCTGGCGGCCCTCAAGGCCTATACGCTCGGACAGGAAGAACGGCGACGGGGCCGCGAGCTGGAGTCGGTGGCCTTCTTCAATCAGGCGATTGAGAACGATCGCGACTTCGCGGCGGCCTACATCACGTTGTCAACGGTTTACGGCAGCCTCGGCGAATGGCGGCGCAGCGAGGAGTTCGCGAAGCTGGCCAACGGGGTGACGAGACCGCTCAGCGAGCGCGAGCGGCTTTTGATCGCCTATCAGTACCATGACCGCGTGACCGGCAACCAGGACTCGGCCGCCGCAGCGCTGGAGCTCTGGAAGGCGGCGTATCCCCGGGATTTCAGACCGGTCAACGCGCTGGCGGTGATCTATAACCGCACCGGCCGTTATGATCGGGCGGTCGCCGAGGCACAGGAAGCCCTGCGACGGAGTCCCGGCCACCCATTTCCGCTGTCGAACCTTGCATTCGCGTTTCGAGCGCTTGGCCGCGACGCCGACGCCCGGAAGACGGCCGAAGAAGCGGTACAGCTCGGTGTCGAAACCACACCGACACGGCGGCTCCTCTATCAACTCGGGCTCGTGGCGGGTGATGGATCCGCGGCGGCCCACCTGGCGTGGGCGAAGGGCAAGCCGCGCGAATTCGACCTGGTGTCGGCGGAAGCCCAGACAGCCGCGTTCGAGGGCCGGCTTCGCGACGCCGCCGCCCTGTATCAGCGCGCCATCGACATCGCCCTGGCTCGTGGCCTGAGCGGCACCGCTTCCGGCTACGCGGCGCACCTGGCGTGGACCGAGGCTCTCTATCGCGACCGGCATGCCACACCCGACGACATCAAGCGCGTGATCGTCAGGAGTGACGCGGACACCGAGTCTCCTGGCACAGTTCCCCGCTTCCGCGCGGCGGCAGCCTTCGGACTGGCCGGTATGGTCGAAGAGGCGCAATCCCTGATCAACGATGCCGACCGCCGGTATCCGGACTCCACATTCGTGCACACGGTCCTGCTCCCGACGACCCGCGCGGCTATCGCGCTTTTCAGGAGTCACCCGGCCGAGGCAATCGCCGCTCTGCGCAACGCGACCCCGACCGAACTTGGGACCGTCGCCGGACTGGTGCCCTTCTACCTGCGCGGCGAAGCCCACCTCATGAAGCGCGAATACTCCGAGGCGATCCGGCAGTACGAGTCGATCCTGCAGCATCGCGGTGTCGATCCGCTGTCGCCGGTCGTACCACTCGCTCATCTCGGCATCGCACGGGCGCAGGCCCGGTCGGGTGACCGAAATGCGGCGCGCCGGGCCTACGCCGCGCTGTTCGCGATGTGGAAATCGGCGGACGCGGACTTCCCGCCGCTCGTCGCCGCCCGTGCAGAATACGCCGCACTGAAGTAGAGTCGGACTGCTGGCCCGTTGCCGGCTCTCACGTTCAAACCGTGCGCATCTCCCACTACGAGCTTCTTCAGCCCATCGGTCGTGACGGCGCGACCGAGATCTATCGCGCGCGCGACCTGCGGCTCGATCGCGAGGTCGCGATCAAGCTGCTGCGACCGGAGGAGATGGCCCGCCCCGGCGCGGTCGACCGCTTTCATCACGAAGCGCGGATCGCATCGCTCGTTTCGCACCCGCACGTCTGCGCGGTGCACGAATCAGGTGAAGAGAACGGTCAACCGTTCATCGTCTGCGAGCTCCTGGAAGGTCGCGCCCTGGACGATGTGATCGCCGGAACGGCACTGTCCGGAGAACGGCTGCTCGAGATCGGATTCCAGCTGGCTGATGCGCTTGTCGCCATCCACAGGCGCGGCCTGTTTCACGGGAACCTCAAACCGTCAAACGTCTTTCTTACCAACGACGGCCATGTGAAGCTGCTGGAGCTTGGTGCCGCCGGCGGTGCCGAGCCGGTCGCGGCCGACAAGGTCAGTGCCAGCGATGCCTCGAGAACGACCGGCGCCGAGGTCGCCATCCCTCGCCCGGTGCCGACGGGTGAGCTCTTTCATTCGTACCTGGCGCCGGAACAGATCGCCGAACGGCCGAGCGATCACCGCGCCGACATCTTTGCCGCGGGGGCACTGCTCTACGAGATGGCGACCGGACGCCGTGCGTTCGGGGCCGAAACGCCGGCGCAGATTGCCGCGGCGATTACCAGCCGCGAGCCGCCTCATCCCCGGAAGATCAATCCACGTCTGCCTGCCGGCGTGGGCCGCATCATCGTTCGGGCGCTGGAGAAAAATCCCGATCGCCGCTACCAGTTGACGGGGGAGCTCTTCGAGGACCTGCGGCGCGCGCGCCAGAATGCGGCGCTCCTCGGACGGCTGCCGTCCCGGTTTCGATCACGGCGTTCTCTGATGACCACGGCCATCGTCGCCGCATCAGTCCTCGTGATCGGAGCTACGGTCGGGATCGCCGGGCGGGCGCGCGGCTGGTGGACGGCCGCGCGGACACAACGCAGCACGGTGCTGGTGAGCCAGATCGCCAACGGGACGGGCGATCCCGACTTCGACGGCACCCTGCGCGAAGCGGTCACGGTGTATTTGGCACAGTCGCCGTCCCTCGATCTCGTGTCGGACGAACGCATCCGCGCGACGCTGCAGTTGATGGGCCGGGATGCCTCGATCCGGATGACACACGACACGGCGCAGGAGGTCTGTCAACGCCTCGGGCTGCAGGCCATGCTCGAGGGCAGCGTCTCGGCGGTTGGACGAACGACCGTCGTGGCCCTGGCAGCCACCGATTGCGCGACCGGCGCGACGATCGAGCGACGCCAGGTCGACGTCGAGCGCAAGGAAGACGTCTTGCGCGCGATGGGCACCATCACCGCTGAGGTCCGTGAAGCCTTGGGCGAGTCACGATCGTCGCTGGCGCGCCACAACGTCACGATCGAAGAAGCGACCACGCCGTCGCTCGACGCGCTGAAGGCCTATACAGAAGCAACGACCCGGCGCGCGAGCGGACGGGAAACCGAGGCGATTCCATTTTTCGAGCGCGCGATCGCGCTTGACCCGCGGTTCGCGCTCGCCTACACGAACCTGTCGACTCTCTACGGCGGTCTTGGAGAAACGGGACGCAGCGAAGAACTGGCGCGGCAGGCGTACGACAACCGCGGTCACGTCAGCGAGCGTGAACGGCTCTTTATCACCTACCAGTATCACGACCGCTCCACGGGTGATCAGACGAAGGCACGCGAGACACTCGATGTCTGGAAGCGCACTTATCCGCGCGACTACCGTCCTGCGAATGCGCTCGCCGTTCTGCTCAACCGGCTCGGCGACTACGACGCGGCGGTCGAGGAAGCGCGCGAGGCCATCCGCCGCAACCCGGAGCATGCGTTTCCCCGATCGAATCTGGCGTATGCACTGAGGGGCGCCGGCAAGTTCGCGGAAGCCCGGCGTGTTGCCGAGGAAGCGCTCGCGCGCAATCTGGGTACCGGGCCGCTGCGGCGGCTGCTCTATCAGCTCGCGGAGCTCGACAACGACGAGGTCGCGGCACGGGGGCAGCTGGATTGGGCGACGAAGAGCACAGTCGGCTTCGATCTCACCGGCGCGCGGGCGCAAGTCGCCGCATTCCGCGGCCGGATGAGCGATGCGCGGCGGCTCTATGCCGAGACGATCGCCGGCGCAACGGCGCAGGGCTACACACAGATCGCGGCAGGGTACGGAGCTTTGGCGGCACTGACCGAATCGCTCTATGGCTACGACGCCGAGGCGGTCGGCCAGGCGCGACGGGTGCTCCAGGCCGGTCCCCCCAACGAGCCCAGGCTCCGCGCCGCCACCGCACTGGCTCTCGCCGACTCCCTCGACGAGGCCGAGCCGATTGTCCGTCGGCTGCGGCACGTGCGGCCGGAGGACACGCTTCTCCACACCGCCTATCTTCCGGTCGCCGAAGCGGCGCTGCTGCTCCGCTCTGGGGTCAGATCTCGAATTTCCACCGCTGCGCGCGGCACTCCGGCTGGAGGCCCCGCCGGACTTGGGGTCAGATCTCGATTTTCCGAGTTGCGCGCCCGTGCCGACGCGGCCGTCGAGCAGCTGAGGCCTGCTGCCGGCCACGAGCGTGGAATCGTCGCCGCGCTGGTTCCGGCATATCTACGTGGCGAGGCACGGCTGCTTACAGGGGATTTCGAGGGGGCCGTCCGCGAGTTCCGGGTGGTGCTGGACCACCGCGGCGCGGATCCGTTCTCGCCGGTTTGGCCGCTGTCGCAGCTCGGCGTCGGGCGTGCGCTGGCGGAGCTGGGCCGTGAGAGCGAAGCCCGTCGGGCCTACGACGGTCTGCTACACACCTGGTCCAATGCGGATCCGGATCTGCCGCCGCTCATCGCAGCGCGGAATGAGCGCGGGGCCGTTCAGTGAGGGTCAGATCTCGATTTTCCAGGCAGTCCAGAGACCGTTCGAAGCAGGGTCAAAATTCGAGATCTGACCCTGCCTCAAGAGCGGGGACAGGTGTATTTCACCCTGGGGCCGTTACGCCTGTTGGAGATTCGAGATCTGACCCCGTCAGCCCTCACGAACCGCTCGACTAGGCGGTCCGAGGTCTGGACAACGATAATTGGTTAAGAGGAGCCTACACGATGGCAGGATCAATCCCTGCGCCCTCGGATGTCGCCGCCCCCGCTTCCGACGCGACCGTCACGGCCAGCGGGCTGGCGACCAAGGTGCTCGAACCCGGTACCGGCACTCAACACCCTCGAGCGAACTCACGGGTGCGGGTTCACTACACCGGCTGGACGACCGACGGTCGGATGTTCGATAGCTCCGTCGCGAGGAACGAGCCAATTTCATTCGGCCTCAATCAGGTCATTGCCGGATGGACCGAGGGCGTTCAGCTGATGGTCGAAGGCGAGAAGCGCAGGCTCTGGATTCCCGAGGAACTCGCCTACCGGGGTCAACGCGGAGCGCCGCAAGGAATGCTCGTCTTCGACGTCGAGCTGATCAAAATCGAAACCTAGGGGGTCAGATCTCGAATTTCAGCGGGTCGAATTTGGAAAATCGAGATCTGACCCCAGCGGACGATCAACCCCTGACGTTGCTGGAAATCCCGGCTGAAATGGTTCTAGACGCTCTGCCGCAGTTGAAACGATATCTTGAACTTGACCCGGCCTTTCGGATCGTCGCGGGTGTTGTCCTTTCGCGAGATCTTGGAGCGCTGGCGCCGGACCGCTACGAAATCGACGGACCGCGAGTGTGGCTTTCGGTTGATCACAAAGAGGGTCGGGGCCGCGGTGGGGGTCAGCTCGAATCGCATCGCCGTCACATCGACATTCAAGTGACAATCGCGGGCCACGAAGAAATCGGCTGGAAGCCAGTCTCAGCGTGTCACGCCCCGATTGGGGCGTTTGACGAGCAGCGGGATATTCAATTCTACGAGGATGCCCCCACCACCTGGCTTGCGGTTCCGCCGGGTTACTTCGCGATCTTCTTCCCGCAGGACGCGCATGCGCCGCTCGCCGGCAATGGCTTTCTGAAGAAAGCGATCTTCAAAATCGCGGTCCGATCGGACGAACAATGACCGTGCGACCAGGTCGGCCCTCCGTGGTCCTGACGTCGATGTCCGATTTGATTGGATTGGCAACGCAGGTTCGCCGACCACGCGAAAACTGCCAACGCCGCCGGCCCCTGCTGGTTGCCGTATCTGCGCACTTTTGTTGGCTTGGTCGAGAATTGGTCTGAAATCCTGTAATTTCAGGACGGTCCGGCATTTGCTCCCAAGACCGCCATGGCTCGGCCTCTTCGGATTCACGCGCCGGGAATGCTGCATCACGTCATGTCCCGCGGCAATGACAAGCGGGAAATGTTCGTTGACGATGTCGACTACGCTCGATATCTCCATCTGCTCGAGCGCTCCGCTCGACGTTTCTCTGTAATCGTCAACGGATACTGCCTGATGCCGAATCACGTGCACCTTCTGATGCGACCTACCGTGCATCCGCTCGCGCGGCTCATGCAACACGTCAACAGTGCGTATTGCGGCTGGTTCAACCGGCGTCATGGCCGCGTGGGCCACGTGCTTCAGGGAAGATACAAAGCCCAGATTGTCGAAGGCGGCCCGAGCTCCATGCGCGTCCTCCGCTATGTCATGCTGAATCCGGTCGCCGCTGGTATGGTTGCGCGGGCGGCCGATTGGCCCTGGAGCAGCTTTCGCTACACGGCAGGCATGGACAGCACGCCCACATTCCTGACACTGAGCGATGTGTGGCAGATGTTCGATCCCGTGGATCGAGCCCATGCCCAACACTCCTTTCAGAGATCCGTGGACGGAGACACTGTGTGCCCTCAGCCTCCCGGCGGCCTTGTGATGGGTTCAGACGGTTTCGTTCGCAGTTTCGAACCGCTGCTCTCCCCGCATCGCGAAAATCGTGAACTTACTCACTCTGAACGATTCGCCGCACGTCCATCGCTCCGCGATCTCTTCCCGAATACCAAACGCGGCCCTGAGGTCCAGCAAGCGGCATCCTCAGCGTTTCACGTTCATGCCTTTACTCTGCGTGAAATCGCCGAACATGTCGCCGTGTCACCGTCGGCGGTTTGGGTCTGGACAAGACGGGCTCCGCAGGCCGCGTAAGTCGAGAACCCCGCTCCCCTGGGCCTCGGGAACGGGTTCGCCCCCTTCTAGCCCTCCCCTTCAGGCGCGCCAGCGCCATCACACGATTCCCAATCAAGCAGACCATCAACTTTCAAGCTCGGGATCCCCGTGCTTGACGTGGGGTCAGATCTCGATTCTTCACCGCGATTGCCGGTGAAGTCTGAACCCAACTGCAGCTCCAACGAAGTCGGCTCGTTAGAAATTCGAGATCTGACCCCAGTCCGACCGTCCGATCCGATGACCCTCGGCACGCCGCCCATCGGACGACGACCGTCGGCACGCCGCGCGGAAAACGGGTCGAAGCGACAATCGAGATCTGACCCCTATTGCTGGTTAATCGCGAACGCAAGATTTGCGATGGTGAGAGTTCCACTGCGGGGCGCACCCGTACCATTGGGCTCGACGGCGAACTGCACGTTCCCGGAGCCAGAACCGGACGCTCCGTCGGTGATCGTGATCCACGCTGCGCCGCTGACCGCGCTCCACGGACATCCGCCAGCGGTGGAGACCGAAACGGTTCCGACACCACCGGACCCGGGCATGGTCACCGACGTCGCGCTGAGGCTGAACGTGCAGCCACTCTCCTGCATGACCGTGACCGTACGTGCGGCGACAGTGACCGTCCCGCTCCGTGCCGGCCCGGGGTTGGTGGCGACTGAGAGATCGAACGTACCGTTGCCGCTGCCGCCGGCAGACCCGGTGACGCCGATCCATCCCGCGTGACTGACGGCTGTCCACGCGCAGGAGGCCGCGGCCGCGACTTCGACGCGCGCGCCGCCGCCGGCCGCAGGCGCCCGCACTGCCTCCGGTGACACAACAAACGAGCAGCCGGTGTCCTGCAGCACGGTGAACGCCTGACCGGCAATCACGACTGCGCCGCTGCGGGGTCCCCCGGTATTGGCCTGCACGTCGATTTGCACCGGCGAGCTGCCAGCCCCGCTCCCACCGGCGGAGATCGTCAACCACGGCGCCTGGCTGGATGCCGTCCATGCGCACCCGGCGGAAGCATTGACCGCGACTGTGACAGAACCGCCGGCCGCGCCCACGTTCTGAGACGACGAACTGAGGCCGTAGGAACACCCGCTGCCCTGATTGACAGTGAACACCTGCCCGGCAATCGTGGCGGTACCCGATCTCGGTGCACCGGTGTTCTCCTGGATTGCAAGTCTCACCGAACCGTTCCCCGTTCCGGAGTTGCCTGAGTTGACGGCAAGCCAGGGCGCACTGGCCGATGCTGTCCAGCCGCATCCGGCGGGAGCTGTGACGCTCACATTTGTGAAGCCGGCCGCCGCCGGCACCGAGACCCGGTCGGGCGAAATCGCGGACGAGCAGTTCTCGGCCTGTGAGACCGTGAATGTTCGGCCGCCGATCGTCAGCGTGCCCTGACGAACCGGACCCGTGTTTGCGACAACCGTGAATCCGACAGTACCGTTACCGGTTCCATTGGCGCCGGACGTGACCGACAACCAGTTCACATTGCTCGTCGCGGTCCAGCCGCAGCCGGGTCCGGCCGTCAGGTTCACCGACCCGGTCGCCCCGCCCGCGGCCGCGTCGAACGTGGCTGTCGCGAGCGTGATGGCACAGCCGGTGCCCTGTGTGACTGTAAATGTCTGTCCTCCGACCGTAATCGCCGCGCTGCGCGACGGACCGGTGTTTCGTGCGACCGTGAACCGGACAACGCCTTCACCCGTTCCAGTCGCGCCCGACGAGATCGTGAGCCACCCCATCGTCGATGTGGCGGTCCAGCCGCAGCCGGTGCCCGTGCGAACAGTGAACGATCCCTGACCACCCTCATCGTCGATGGCTGCGGAAGACGAGGAGAGGGTGAACGTGCAGCCTTCTCCCTGGTTCAGCGTGAACGTGTGTCCCCCGATTGTGAGGGTGCCACTGCGCGCCGGGCCAGTGGTCGCAGCGGCCGCGTATTGAATTTCTCCGTTACCGGTCCCGCTGCTGCCGGATGAAATCGTCAGCCACGGCGCGTTACTCGTGGCGGTCCAAGCGCACCCGGTGCCTGAGGTCACCGCGACCTTGCCAGTTGATGCCGCAGACGGAGCCGTCGCCGTTTCCGGTGAAATCGAGAAGGCGCACCCAGGCGACTGCGTGACGGCCACAGGTTGGCCAGCGATCGTGACGGTTCCGGAACGTGCCGGGCCGGTTGTGGAGGCGACAACGACAGTGACCGTTCCGTCTCCGCTGCCTGATGAGCGTCCCTGCAGCGAAATCCAGCCGTCATTCGAGACAGCAGACCATTCACACTCGGCGTTCGCGCTCACCGAGATCGGCAGCGTGCCGCCGGCAGCGGCGACCTGCCCGCTCGAGGGCCGCACGACGTACGAGCACCCCTGCGATTGGGTCACAACGAAGGGCTGACCCGCGATGACTGCATTGGCGGTTCGAGAAGGTCCGGCCGTCGCAGTTGCGGCAAAGGTCACAGATGCCGAACCACTCCCGGATGCCGGGCTCACGGTCAGCCAGGCGACGTTACTCGCTGCAGTCCAAGGGCACGTCGGCGTGGTGGTAATTGCGATAGCACCGTTTCCGCCCGCGGCGGCAATTGATTGGACGGGCGGTGCGATGGTGTAGGCGCATCCCTCGGACTGCGTGACACTGAACTTCTGTCCAGCGATGGTCATAGTGGCGCTGCGTGGCGGCGCGGTCGACGTGGGTACCTCAAATGAAACGGTTCCATTCCCCTGTCCGCTGGTCGTCCGGATTTGAATCCAGTCCGCGTCCGACGAAGCGCTCCATCCGCACATCGGACTCGAGGCACGAACCTGCACCTGGCCAGTGCCGCCACCCTGGTTGAAACTTGCGGCGCTCTGCCCGAGAACGAGGTCACAGGTGCCGGCCGACTGACTGATTTCCGCTCGCTGGCCGTTCGCCGTGATCGCGCCTCGACGCATCTGGGGGTCGGGATTTGCCGTCGCACTGAATTCGACGACGCCGTCGCCCTGACCATTCGCGCCCGTCCTGATCGTGAGCCATGAGCCCTCCGCTGATGCCGACCAGGCGCATTCGCGCGACGCCGAGACCGTAATGGAGGCGGTTCCCCCTTCCGCCGGCACTGGTGCGTCGATTCCCTGCATGGAAATCCCGCATCGATTGATCGACGTCGGTGCAGTCATGCTGGTCGCGGCAGAACCACCGCAGGAGGCGGCGGTCAGCGCGACGGTGATCAGCGCCACCGCGGAGGCGATGCGGTCGGGAATACGGCTGAGGACGGCAGGGTCGCGCATCTCGCGAAACGGTCCCGGTCGTGCGGACCAGCGGATGCGACAGAGTCAAAAGTCCGGCCAATCGTTCACGGCCGCCAGAACACCTGAACTCGTGGAAACTGGAGGAAATGATGGGGAGCGGGTGCTCGCGCTCCGCTGCAGGCTGGCAGACGTATCCCGACGGCTACCCAGCCTCTGTCCCGACGGCTACCCAATCTGAGGTGCGGAAACCCGATTTCCGCCGCCGAGAGTCGCAGGGTAGACGAAGGCGCTGCCTCCAGGACGGCCGCTGCCCGAATCCCCAAATCATCTTGCCGTCTGTGGGCCTGACGCCGGTCAAAAACCCAGCACGAAATACAAGCCGGCGCCAGCGATACCGCCGATGATCGGACCCACGATTGGCACCCAGGCGTAATCCCAATCGGATGTCCCCTTCCCAGGGATAGGCAGCAGGGCATGCGCCAGGCGTGGCCCGAGGTCGCGGGCCGGATTGATTGCATAACCGGTTGGCCCGCCGAGTGACACACCGAGCCCGATCACGAGGATGCCGACGAGCAGCGGCTGGATCCCGCGGCTGAACACCAAGGTTAAATCGACGTCACCAGGCTTCGAGAGCGTCTGGGCATTCGCCGCGATGGCCAGGATGCCGAACAGCAGTGCCGCAGTGCCTATCAGTTCCGTAATCATGTTCGCGAGCGGCCGCCGAATGGCCGGACCGGTCGAGAAGACAGCGAGTTTGAGATCGGGATCCGACGTTACCTCCCAGTGCGGGAGATAAACGAGCCAGACGAGGACTGCCCCCACGAACGCACCAATCAGTTGCGCCGCGATGTAAAGGGGGACGTCGGCCCATGCGAAACCCCCAATCGCCGCCAGCCCGATCGTCACCGCCGGATTGAGGTGGGCGCCACTCAGTCGTCCGACCGCATAGACCGCCATCGCCACCGCGACCCCCCAGCCCACGGTGATGACGATCCAGCCGCTGTTCTGGCCTTTCGTCTTGTTGAGCACAACGTTGGCCACAACGCCATCGCCGAGCAGGACCAGAATCATCGTACCCAACAGCTCCGCCAAAAAATTCTGCATGGTGCGGAATCTTGACGTATGCACGCGAACCAAGTCCAGTCGGTCCTCTTCGTCTCGGGGTCAGATCTCGAATCTTCGGAAGCGGCACCGAGTTAGGCAGCCTGGGGTCAGATCTCGAAACTCTAACGCCCCGTCTTCGGCATTCGAGGTGTAGTGCGGGGTCAGATCTCGAATTTCCAACCGCCGCCATTGGCCACCGTATTAGAGAATCGAGATCTGACCCCAGCCAGGTATCTGACCCCATCCAGGCAAACTCGGTCCCCGCAACTTTGGACGCCATTCCTCCCCGACGCCGGGCGGGGATACACTGACGGCCGCCATCGGACGACTCGCGCCAACACTTGGATATATCTGGAGATGCTGAATCAACGCTGCGCCCGGCCACCGCTCCAGTTCGCGGTCTTTTGTCTGATCGCGGCGACACTTGGCGCTAGCGCCGCACAGTCTCCTCCGGCCAGACCCTACTTTCCACCGCGCGGCGAGTGGCGCAAACAGGAGCCGGCTGCCGTCGGCCTCGACAAAGCCAGGCTGGATGAGGCAATCGCGTTCGCGATCGCCCACGAGAATTCCGAGACGAAGGATCTGGCGATCGCGATTCCGAACCAGTTCCGGAATGAAGCGCCCTACAACACCCTGATCGGGCCTACGCAGCCGCGAACAGGAGCGAATGGACTGATCATTCGTCGAGGCTCGCTGATCGCCGATTGGGGGGATACCGCCCGCGCTGACATGACCTTCAGCGTGACAAAGACGTTCTTGTCAACAGTCGTCGGGCTGGCGTTCGACCGCGGCCAAATCAGCAATCTTAGCGATCGCGTCGCGACCTACATGCCGACCGGCGTGGATCTCTTCGCCTCGCCCCACAACGCTCCAATCACCTGGGAACACCTGCTGCGCCAGACGAGCGACTGGTCCGGCACACTTTGGGGCAAACCGGACTGGGCCGACCGCCCGCCCCGGAATCAGACTCCGGCGCAGTGGGAACAGCGGGAACTACGCACCCCGGGAGCCTTCTACAAGTACAACGACACGCGGATCAATGTTCTCGCACTCGCGGCGTTGTACGTCCTGAAGCGCCCGCTTCCCGAGGTTCTGAATGAGGCCATCATGACGCCGATCGCCGCTTCATCCAGTTGGCATTGGGAGGCCTATGACAACGCGTGGGTGGAGATTGACAAGCGGAGGATGAAGTCGGTCACGGGAGGCGGACATTTCGGGGGCGGTATGTTCATCAACGCCTATGACCTGGCTCGGTTTGGCTATCTGTTCCTGCAGAACGGTGAATGGGAGGGTCGTCAGCTGATCTCAAGGAAGTGGATCGAGATGGCGAGGTCGCCAGGGCCGGCGAATGACGGTTATGGATTCTGCAACTGGTTTCTGAACAATCCTTCCAGGACGCCCGATGGCACGGTCGGCCCTCTGCCATTTCCATCGGCGCCTCGTTCGTCGGTCACGTTTCAAGGGAACGGTGTCAACGTCATTTATCTGGATTGGGATCACGATCTGCTGATGGTCGTTCGCTGGATCGACACGAACAGAAGTCTCGATCAGTTCATCGGCAAAGTCATCGCCGCAATCAAGCCGTAGCTCGGGGTCAGATCTCGAATTTTTCCACCCGCCACCGCGACTTGGGGCTTCTCGCTCGCGAGAAATCGGAGATCTGACCCCGAGGTCCGCCCGCCGACCAAGAAATTCGAGATCTGACCCCGGTTCAAGGGCGACCGTTTCGTGATCGGCGCGGCAAGACTGTAACCATCGCGGGGTGCCGTCGCGCGTAATCCCCTGCATTTCAACAACTTCTCCCCGGATCCCGGGTTGCACTCGACCGACTCGCCGGACCATCCTGACCATGCAATTTCACGATTACGCTGCGACGGAAGCCTCGACCCTCATCACCCGGCTGCTGGCGAAACAATCCGACAGCACACTGCACGACCTGCGTGCACTGCGCGCCGCCCTCGAGGCGGCGGTCCAGACGCTCGAAACCGCCCCGCGACCTGATGAAGACGTCCAGACGCTGGTCACGAGGCTGACCACCGTGGTCGAGACGGAGTCCCGCCGTGCAGCCGAGGAGTTGCGGCGGGTGACCGAGGAGGGCCGGCAGCGACTAGACGAGGCGAACGCGGCGCTAACCATGCAGCTCGACGAGAACGCCGCACTAGCCGCGGCGATCACGCAGGCGCAGGCGGAAGCGGCACTCCTTCGCCGCGAAATCGCGACCGTACAGGAGCATGGGGAAGCCATCGAGCGCGACCTGACGGCCACGGTTGAGGCGCACGCGGAGCTCGAGCGAATCCTGAAAGCCACCGATACGGAACTGCGTCAGGCAGCACAGGTGCGGACCCAGCTCGAAGGGGAGCTCTCGACGGTGAAAGCCACTGCGCAGCGAGCGGGCGCTGAGTCCGACCATCTCCGCAGCGAGTTGTACCGCGTCAGTGACGAAGGTCTCAGATTGCGTGAGTTGCTGGACCAGGCCACATCTGACGGGGACGAGCTCCGAGGCGGACTCGAACGTGCGGCGGGAGAGAAGCACGAGCTTCGGATCGCGCTCGACGGGGCGACCGCTCAAACGGCGCGCCTTCAGTGTGAGATCGACGAGCACCAGACCGACCGAATTGAACTGGATCGCCAGCTGATTGCAGCCCACGAAGCGCTTGTCGAACGCGACGTGAAGGTACGGGAGCTCGAGACGGTCAACTCCCGTTCCCGTTCCCTCGAGGCGGAACTGACCGCCAAGAACGACCTCCTCGCCATCGACCTCGACGCGGCCAATTCCCGTGCCCGCTCCATTGAGGCGGAGCTGACGGCGAAGAACGACCTTCTCATCATCGACCTCGACGCGGCATCGGCTCGCGTCCGCACGGTCGAAGCAGCGCTCGGCGAGGCCCAGAAAATCATCGCGGGACACGACACAGTCGTGGGTGACCTCAGCGCCGCCCGCGCACGCATGCTGACGCTGACAACCCAGCACACCGAACTCACCGAGCAGGCGGGCCGTCTGCAAACGCAGCTCGACGCCGCGCTGCAGGCCGAAGCCAGACTGCGGGCAGCTGTGGCGCGCCCAAGCGAGGCCCGGGTCGACGAGCAGGAAACCGAGACACTGCGCTGGGAACTCGATCGGATGGTCTCCCTCTTCGACGCCTCAGTCCGCGCAGTCCGGGAGATGGCCAGCGCGCGATCGTCCGGCGATCTGCTCGCCGAACTGGTGAAGCGGCTGTCGATTCAGTTTTCGCGCGTGGCGCTGTTCAGGGTGAAAGGCAACGGCCTCGAAGGCGAACACCACATCGGATTCGAAGGAATCGACATCGCCAGGCTCGTGCTGCCCGCGACCGTTGACTCGCTGGTGACTCGCGCCTTCCAGTCAGGCGCCCCCGAGAGCATCAGCGGTCCGGACATCGCGAGCCGGCTGGGCACGCCCTTCGGCGGATCCCCGACATCGGCTCTCGCGCTTCCGATTGTGCTCCAGGGAACCACCCTTGCCGTCGTTTACGCCGACGACTCGGACATGCCCGACCCGACCAGGGATCCAGCCATGCATGAGTCGAGTGTCGGCTTCGCCAAGCTGCTCGTGGAAGAGGCGGCCGTGCTCCTGATGTGCCACACGCACGAGCTCAAAACACTCGCAGAGCTACGCCAGTACGCCACAACCCTGTTACAGGAGGCCAAGGCGATGTATCTCGCGGACGCCGAGGCCGGGAAGCCGGTGTCGCAACTCCGGGGCCGGCTGAAGGACAACCTCGAGTGTGCCAGCCAGCTGTATGCCTATCGGGCGGCGATGGAGGGCACAGCCGCGGCGGCATTGCTCGACGAGCAGATCGCCGCGGAAATGGCCGGGTCGACGCCATTCGCGCGCGATCTCGCTGACGTCGTGCACAGCCTCGCCGCGTCGGATCTGGGCATCACCGCCGAGGCCTCGTAGACCTGGGGTCAGATCTCGAATTTCCATCGACGCCGTCCTGTCGGTTTCGAAAATCGAGATCTGACCCCAGACCGCTGCATCGACCCCAGACCGCTGCATCGAGACCCTCAGCAGACTTCAGATGAGGCCGGTCTCAGGCTCGGTTCGGGCGGGCGGCTAAGTCCCGGCCGTGAAAAATCGAGATCTGACCCCACAGACCGGAGACCACAACAGAAGGCTCCGACTTGGCCTCCACAGGAGTCGAAAATCGAGATCTGACCCCAGGTCGGCGCGCTCGCAGCCGCGGATCGAAATTCGAGATCTGACCCCGTCGGCGTGTTCGCAGGTTCTGACTTCGCCCGGCGCGTTCGCAGGCGGGACGGAGGTCGGTTCCCCCGCCCCCGTCACTTCGTGCCGCTCGCCTTGCCCTTCAGGTGGGTGTCGAGGAACTTCAGCACCGCGCCGTAGCCCTCGATCTGATTCTTCTTCTTCGTGAACCCATGCCCCTCGTCCGCAAACACCACGTACTCGACCGGAGCGCCGTTCTTCTTCACCGCCGCGACGACGTCGTCGGACTCGGCTTTGAGGACCCGCGGATCGTTGACGCCCTGGAGCACGATCAACGGCTTCTTGATCTTCGCCGCGTGGAAGACCGGGGACACCTCATAGAGCATCTTCTCGTCGGCGACCGGGTCGCCCATCTCGGCATAGAGCGCCTTCCGCTGAGCCTCCCACCACGCCGGAATCGCACCGAGGGTGCGGAGCCAGTTCGAGACGCCGAAAATGTCGACTCCCACATCGAATTCATCCGGCTGGAATGCGAGCGCCGCGAGGACCATGTATCCGCCGTAGCTGCCGCCCATGATCCCGATGCGGTTCGCATCGACATACGGCAGGCTGGCCAGGTATGTCTTCGCATCCACGCAATCCCAGAGCGGCTCCCGTCCGTGCCTGCGGTCGTCGGCGGCCAAGAACGACTTGCCGTAGCCCGAGCTGCCGCGGTTGTTGATGCCGAGGACGACGTAACCGTGGTTGACGTAGTACT
>Ga0209382_10000696_pt1 | contig 54460 bp, 62 predicted proteins | sample SoiMetdeltSBSDD5_FD_187599 | JGI IMG/M metagenome (GOLD analysis project Ga0209382, IMG submission 187599) | Bulk soil microbial communities from a Populus tree surrounding site in Tennessee, USA - Soil MetaG P. deltoides SBSDD5 (SPAdes) (version 2) | ecosystem: Environmental > Terrestrial >...
CGGAGCCCGCCCCCGAGGCGGAGGCCGTCAGCGAGCCCGAGCCGGCCGCGGAGCCCGCCCCCGAGGCGGAGGCCGTCAGCGAGCCCGAGCCGGCCGCGGCGGAGCCCGCCCCCGAGGCGGAAGCAGAGGCGGCGATAGCCAGCGAGCCCGAGGCTACTCAGCCGTCTCCCGAGGCACCGGCAGCCAGCGAGCCGGAGGTGCGCAGCGCCGACGAGCCCGAGGTCAGCGAGGCGAGTGGCGGAGAGTCTGTGGCCAACGAGGGCTCGTCCACGAACGGGGACGTCCCCGATGCGCACGCGTCACACAGCGCCAGCGAGCACTAGGCCGACATCACGCCAGATCGCCCGACGCGCGCCCTCAGCGGTCGCGGGGGGCCATGACGGACTCCACCGCGCTGCGGCCGCAATACCGGCCGGTGGTGGCGTCCTCGTCCCAGCGCGAGCCGCAGCCCTGGCACGTGCACGAGTCGACCCGCAGGGACCCGATGAACAGCCGGTCGACCTCGTAGGCCTCGCAGAACGGGCACTGTAGGTGGCCTGTCGAATCGTCCATCGTGTTGTCTCGCCGTCCCCTCGCCTCTGCCGATCCCGGGCAAGTGCCCCTGCTCAACCTGCGCTCATCTGGTTCGACCACCTCACCCTAGCCAAGGTTTCCTCTGATCTTGCCGCCGCCGCCGGCTTCTGTGGGTGACCCCCCTCCTGACTAGGGTGACCGCCATGTCAGTGGACTTCGAGCAGCGGGGACCGTTCGCGATCGTCACGATCAACCGTCCCGAGGCCCGCAACGCCGTGAACCCGGCCGTCGCCCAGGGGATCGAGGAGGCGATCGACAGGATCGAGGAGGACGACGGGATCTGGGTCGGCATCCTCACCGGCGTGCCACCGGTGTTCAGTGCCGGCGCCGACCTCAAGGAGATCAACTCCGGCAACGCCGCGGGCCTGGCCACCGCCCGGGGCGGCTTCGGGGGCATCACCACCCGCGAGCGGACCAAGCCGATCATCGCCGCCGTCGACGGGCCCGCGCTCGCCGGGGGGACCGAGATCGTGCTGTCGTGCGACCTGGTCGTCGCATCCGACACCGCCACGTTCGGCATCCCCGAGGTGAAGCGGTCGCTCGTCGCCGCGGCCGGCGGGCTGTTCCGTCTGGGCCGCAAGATCCCGTTCAACATCGCCATGGAGCTGGCCCTCACGGGCGACCCCATCTCGGCCGAGCAGGCCCACCACCACGGCCTCGTCAACCGGCTCACCGAGTCCGGCCAGGCGCTCGACGTCGCCATCGGTCTGGCCGAGCAGATCTGCGCCAACGCCCCCGTCGCGGTCCGGGAGTCCCGCAAGGTCGTCATCGAGGCCACCCACGCTCCCGACGAGATCGGCTGGAAGATGTCCGCCGAGGGCATGGGTGTCGCGATGCGCAGCGAGGACTTCGCCGAGGGTCTGACCGCCTTCATCGAGAAGCGCCCGCCGCAGTGGAAGGGCCGCTGACCGCGCCTGCGTGAGCGTGCACCACCGCTAGCCTCCGCCACATGGCGAATGAGCAGACGCGCTGGGAGTACCGGACCTACTCAGTCTTCATGTCGCGGGGCGACGCCTGGCTCGCCGGGCTCAACCAGCTGGGTGAGGAGAGGTGGGAGGTCTGCGACGACGTCACCCTGTTCGCCCAGGGCGGGTCGCAGGAGAGCCCGACCCTGCTCCTCAAGCGCGTGAAGCTCTGACCCCGGGCTCGCCGGGGGGCGGGATCACGCCGTGGCGGGCGAGGAACTCGCCCAGCCCCGGCACCAGGTCGTGGCCGGCCACGTCGCCGAGCGGGACCCAGGCGAGCGCGGCCGCGTCGTCGCCCGCCACGGCCGCGCCGGGAGGGTCGGCCAGGGCCACCCGGAAGTCCAGGATCACGTAGTGCGCGTCGTCGCCGATCACCTCGGCCCAGCCGACGAACTCGCCGCACGTCGCCCGGAGCCCGGTCTCCTCCTCCAGCTCGCGCACCACGGCGTCCCGGACCCGCTCCCCCGGCTCGACCCGCCCGCCCGGGACAGCCCACCGCCCGGTCGCACCCCGCTGGACGAGGAGCAGCCGCCCGTCCGCGACCGCCACCGCGCCCACGGCCGCCTGGGGACGCGGGGTCACGTGAACGGCTTGTGGACCACGATCGCCCGGGCTACCAGCCCGAACGACTCGAAGAAGTTCTTCGTGGCCCGATCGCCCGGCAGCGCAAGGCTGTCGACCCCGAAGCAGCCCTGATCCCGGCACCAGGCCAGCACGTGGTCCATCAGGACCTCGCCCACGCCGACCGACCGGGCGCCGGGGTCCACGTAGATGTCGTCGACGACACCGAGCAGGCTGCCGTCGGTCAGCCGCTCCCAGCGGGCGACGGCGTAGCCGATCACCGCGCCGTCGAGGGTGCCCACGGCCAGCTCCTGGTCGGCCGCCTCCAGTGCGGCCCGCGCGCCGGCGGCCACGTCGCCCTGGCGGCGCTCCCGGCGCCACCACAGCGCACCGCCCTTCTGCTCCCGCTTCTCCTCGGCCCCGGCGACGGCCAGCGCGACGACGACCGCCAGGTCGCCCTCGCGTGCGGTCCGGGCCGCTTCGTCGGGTGCGGACGCGACCCTCACCCCTGGAGCTGGGCCACCTTGTTGAGGATGGTCTTGCGTCCCCGGTGGGCGGCCTCGTAGGCCCGGATCGCCTCCAGCTCGTCGGGGCCGAGCCCGTCGAGGCGGGTCACCACCTGGGAGGCGGACAGGCTGTCGTAGCCGGGTATGGCCAGGTCGGCGACGTCGGGAGGCCGGACCGTGTGCCCGTTGCCGGACGCCGGCTCCAGCCGGGTTACGGGCGCAGGCTCGGCCGCGCTCCCGGCGGACGTCGAGCCCCCGGGGGCGGCGGTGGGGTCCGCGCCGTCGCCGGCCGCGTCCTCGTCGGGCACCAGGCCGAGCAGCTTGAGCCAGCCCGCCGCCTGCTGCTCGACCTCGCCCAGCCGGCGCCTGACCTCGGCCTCGCCGTACTTGACCGCGAACTGGCCGAACAGCCGGGCGTTGTTGGCGTGCACCCGACCCTGGCGCGCGAGCTTGGGCAGCAGCGACGGGCCCTCGAAGAACAGGCCGATGGGCGCGTAGACGAACACGTCTGCGACGCCATCGACGAGCTGGTCCATCGGTGTCTTGTCGTCGTCGCTCACGCCCACGATCCTCTCAGACGCAGTCGACGCAGAGCATCAGGTCCTCGTCGGCCAGCTGCCGGCGGTGCTTGACCAGGAAGCACGATTGGCACACGAACTCGTCGGCCTTCTTGGGCTGGATGCGGCCGGTGCCGTCGCCCCTGTCGTCGGTCTCGACCGGCTCCTCCTCGTCGTCGTCCTCGTCCTCCGGCTGAGCCGCGATGCGGTCCTTGAGGATGGCGTCGAGGTCGGCCTCGACGTCGTCCGGGTCGACCTCGTCGTCCTCGTCCTCGTCTTCGTCCTCGTCGCCCGCGGCGCGGCGGGTCTTGGTGGCGGTCGCCTTGGGGGCAGGCGCCGGCTCCTCCTCGACCTCTTCCTCCACGACCTCGAAGTCGTCGTCATCGTCGTCCGCGAACGACTCCTCGGCCTCCTCGGCGTCGCCGTCGATCTCGTCGACGAGGTCGTCCGGCTCCTCGCTGAAGTCCTCGTCGATCTCTTCGGCCTCGAACTCTTCGTCCTCGGTTATGTCGTCGTCAGCCATCGGGTCCCTTCGCGGGGTGGGCCTTGCGCGGCCGGATCATAGACAGGCTGCCCGCAGAGGTGAGACCTGGGGTCGTCGAGCGCCTCACCGGGCTCTGCGAGGGGCGGTCAGGGTAGCGACCCGAGCCCCCGGACGCGGTGTGACACAGATCACATCGTGGCCCTGCCGCCCAGGCAGGACGAGGGTCAGCGCGACAGGCGGCGCTGCTCGGCCCGGCGCTCGGCCGCCAGCCGCTCCAGCTGCGGTTCCGGGGTGTGGTCGACGAAGCTCATGGCCTCGGCCACGGCACGGTGGCCGGCCTGCTCGGCGATCAGCCGGTGCATCTGCTGGGCAACCGACCGGTAGGCGGGGTGGCCCTGGGGGGCGCTGCGCAGCTCGAGCGTGTGCATGGCCTCCCGGGCGTTCATCTGCATGACGAACCGGAGGCGGTACGCGAGCGCCACCGCGTAGGGCGCCTGGGCCGGGAACCGCTGGGCCAGCGCCTCGTACAGGGCGGCAGACCTGACCATCGTCTCGTCGAAGGTGTCGGCGACGCCGGCGTCGTCGACCGCCTCGGGCCGGGTGTAGCCGTGGCCATGCGACAGCGGCTGCCACTCGATGGTCAGCATGCGGTGGCGCTGCAGGTCCCGGAAGGCCCCGTAGTCGGCCAGGACGTCGAAGCGGTAGTCCGTTCGCTCGAAGGCGCGCCCGGGCCGGTGACGGCGGTTGGTCCGCTCCCCGGCGTACGCCTGGATCACCGCCACCCGCTCGGCCACGGTCATGTCCCGCACCCGCCGCTCGATATCTGTCTCGGACCGGTCGGTGTGGGGATACAGCATCGCCGCCACCATCTTGACCTCGCCGTCCGGGTCGAAGTCGACGAGCTCGACCCGGGGGCCGCCCTGGTCGGCCCGTTCGCCGGGCGGGAACAGGCGGGCCGCGATCTCCTCGGTCGACGTGCGGGTGGTGGCCAGGTACGTGCTGGCGGCCACGCCGCGGTCGGACAGGTCGACCCGCTTGAGGAAGCTGGGGATGACCTTGCGCAGCTCGGTCAGCATCAGATCGGCGTAGCTGCGGGCCTCGGGCAGGGGGTGGGCGCGCATGCGCAGCAGCAGCGCCTCGTACGCCTGGCCGGTGCCGTAGATGCCGACGTTGGACAGGGCGGCGGCCGGCAGCGCACCCCGGACGGCGTCGAGCGCCTTGGCCTTGAGCGCCTGGCGGTGGACGAAGTCGCTGTCACCCGGCTGCTTGGGGTAGCGCTCCCGGAAGTAGTCGAGCATGACGGACGCCATGCCGGCATAGGTGTCGAACATGCGGTCCAGGTCGCCGACGTAGCGGAGCCCGAGCGGGCTGCCCAGCACCTCGGGGTCGCGGTAGTAGCGGTAGCGCCCCCCGATGCGGGCGTCGTAGGCGATGTAGCGCGTCGACTGCTCGAGGTACGACATCAGCCGGCCCCACTCGAGCACTTTGGTGAGCAGGTTCGATGCCTGCTCGCAGGCCAGGTGGACGCCGCCCAGCTGGGCGACGGAGTCGTCGCCGTACTCGAAGAAGACACGGTCGTAGAGCTCCTCGGCCCGCTGCAGCCCGACGGTCGCGTCGACGGTGGCGTCGCCGGTGATGTCGAGGTCGCCGACGAACTCGTCGAGGAACAGCCGGCGCAGGCTCTTGGGCGAGCGCGAGTAGCGGGCGAACAGCGCGCCCTTCACCACCTCGGGCAGGTTCACGAGGGCGAACACCGGACCGTCGAGGTTGGTGAAGTACCGCCGCAGGACATCGGCCTCCGCGGGCGTGAAGTCCTCGCTCACATAGACCGTCATAGGGTGCCCGATCGTACGTCGGGGGTCCGCCGCGTCCGGGGATCCCGGCGGACCGCCCTCACCCGGGCGCCGGTGCGCCCGTCCGGTCGCCCACCGAGGCCTCCCACTCGGTCCGGGCCAGGCCGACGAGGCCGCCATCGAGCCACAGGTCGGCGACAGTCCACGCCAGCGCCTTCGCCCCGTCGAGCACCGCGGTGTCGCCCTCGGGCCCGCCGGCGAAGCCGGCGAACGCCGGCGTGTGGATCGGCACGCCGGGGGGCGCGACCCGGATCATCGGGTGGATCGCGGGCACGACGTAGCTGACGTTGCCCATGTCGGTGCTGCCCACCACCCGGACGCTGGGCGACGGCGCGCGGACGATGCGGCCGAGTGCCTCGGCGTTAGCCCGGTAGCGCTCGCCGATGGCGGCGCTGTCGATCATGTCGGCGTAGACGGGGTCGATCCACTCGAGCTCCATCTCGCAGCCGGCGGCCAGCGCGCCCGCCTCGAGGCAGGCCAGGAACCGGGCCTTGAGGTCCTCCAGGCGGGCGACCGTGGGCGAGCGGACGATCCACTCGGCCCGGGCGTAGGCCGGCACGATGTTCGCCCTGTCGCCGCCGTCGGTGATGATGCCGTGCATGCGCTCGCCCACCTCGATGTGCTGGCGGAGCGCGGCGACGTTCACGTAGCCGAGGACCGCGGCGTCGAGCGCGTTGCGGCCTCGGTGGGGGAAGGCGGCGGCGTGCGCGGCCTCGCCCCGGTAGGTGACGTGGGCCTGCTGGAGGGCGACGACGTCCATGGCCGACAGGTCCGCGTCGGCCGGGTGGACCATGAGGGCGGCGTCCACCCCCGCGAACGTGCCGCCGTCGATCAGCCGGACCTTGCCGCCGCCGCCCTCCTCGGCTGGCGTGCCGACCACGAGCACCCGCCCGCCCAGCTCGTCGGCCAGGGCGGCGGCCGCCAGCCCGGCGCCCAGCCCGGCGGCGGCGATGATGTTGTGCCCGCAGGCGTGGCCGATGCCGGGCAGGGCGTCGTACTCGCACACGACCGCCACGGTCGGGCCGCCGCGTCCGGCGGTCGCCTCGAACGCCGTCTCGACCCCCCGGGCGCCCCGGGTCACGGCCAGGCCGGCCGCCTCCAGCACCCCGGCCAGCAGGTCGTGGGCGAAGCGCTCCTCGTAGCCCAGCTCCGGCCGGGCGTGGATCCGGCGGGAGACGTCGACGAGCTGGTCCGCCCGGGCGTCGATCTCGGCGGCCATGCGGGCCTTGGCGTCGGTGGCGGGCGAGCGCTCCATCGGGCCACGGTAGCCAGCCCGCCCGCCACCGCCGGTGGGCTACCGGCGGAAGAACCCTCCGCCGCGAGCGCCCGACGCGGCGATCGCGGCGTCGACGTCGAACGGCTGGAGCGACGTCACCATCGCCGGCAGCTCGTCGGTGTAGGTGGTGTCGAACCGCACGACCGTCTCGCCCGCCAGGACCTCGACGTAGCCGACGTCGGTCTCACGGGTGGGCACCTCGCCGAACTCTCCAGGCTCGAACGGCATGGGGTCCGCGTCGAGCGCGCAGCCGGCCGGCAGCCGGTAGACCGACAGGTAGTCGGGGTCGTCGAGCCACTCCTCGTAGGAGGGCGAGTCGAGCGGCGGCTCGTACCACAACTCGAGCTGGGCGCAGCTCTCTCCGCCCATCTCGACCGCCTCCTCGGCGGTCACGGCGGTCAGGCCGGACAGCACGAGGCCGCCCGGCACGGCCGTCGGCGCGAGCGGCGACACGGTGGTGAGCACCTCGGCCACCGGGGGCGGCGGCGGGGGAAGGGTGTCGTCCAAGTGCCCAGGCCTCCTGTCCGACCTGCCTGTGGGGGGGCGGACAGGAGCCGGGGCGCCATCAGTGGCGCAGGACGATCTTCCCCAGCTGTTCGCCCTTGCGGAGCCGCTCCAGCGCGGCCGGATAGTCGGAACGGTCGAACACCTCGTCGACGTGGACCTCCAGGCCCTGGCCTACCAGGGCGGTCACGTCGTCGAACTCGGGGTACGAGCCCATCGTCGAGCCGATGACCTCGATCTGCTTGAAGAACAGCCGCGGCAGGTTCAGCTCGACCTTGGGGCCGGACGTGGCCCCGCACACCACCAGCCGGCCGCCCGGGCGCAGCGCCCTGACCGAGCGGTCCCAGGTGGCGGGACCGACGCTCTCGACCACCACGTCGACGCTCACCGGCCAGTCGGCCTCCGAATCGACTGCCGCCTCGGCGCCCAGCGCCACCGCCCGGTCCCGCTTGGCCGCGTCCCGGGACGTGACGTACACCGTGGCGCCCAGCCGGCGGGCCAGCGCCAACGCCGCCGCGCTCACCCCGCCGCCGATGCCCACGATCAGCACGGACTCGCCGGCCCGGAGGCGGGCCCGGCGCAGCATCCGCCAGGCCGTCAGCGTGGCGAGCGGGTACGCGGCGCACTCCTCCCAGGAGCGGCCGGCCGGCTTCGGCACGACGTTGCGGCCGGGGACCGCCACCAGGTCGGCATGGCCGCCCGGGCGGTGCTCGCCCACGATCTGGAACCCGCGGCCGAGCGGCGAGTCGACGCCCAGCGCCACCACCGCCTCCAGCGGCGACACCGCCGGGTTCACCACCACCTCGTCGCCCGGGGCCACGTGGGTCACGCCCTCGCCCACCGACTCGACCACGCCGGCCACGTCGCAGCCGGGCACGTGGGGCAGCGGGGGCCGCGGCAGGGCCCGCGTGACCCACAGGTCCATGTGGTTCAGCGCCGAGGCCACCGGCCGGACGCGGACGTCGCCGGCGCTCACCGGCGGGTCGTCGATCTCGCCCTCGCGGTAGCTGCCGGGCGACTCGTCCAGGATCCAGGCGCGCACGGCAGCGAGGCTAACGAGGGCCCCGTCACACGACGCACACGAGCGCGTCGGGCTCCAGGCGGACGGACAGGTGCCGGGCCTCCCCCACCTGCTCGCCGTCGAGCCACACCGGCGTGGGGGGATCCAGGTCGATCTGGACGGCCGGCCGGCGGGACACCGCGATGGCCGGGTGCGGGAGGTGGGCGCCGGCCGGCAGGCGGCGGCGGGCCCGCCAGCGGTCCACCAGCCCCAGCGACGCGGTGGCGTCGACCACGTCGAGCAGGCCGTCGCCGGGGTGGGCCCGCGGGGCCACGTCCCACGGGCCGAGGAACTCGGCGTTCATGGCCGCCACCACCCGGCCCCGCCACCACGACCGCCGGGCCACGAGGTGGGCGACGAACCAGTGGTGGCGGCCGTCGACCAGGACCGAGCCCACATCGACCGGCACCCGGATACCGCCGCCACCCTCGATGCGGGCGCGGTCGGCCCGGCCGCCGAGCGTCCGGCACAGGTCGCCGCCCACGAGGCCCAGCGCCGGCACCGGGTCCCCGGCCCGCCGGGCGGCCTCCACGACGGCCCGGGCCTCCGCGTCGCTCGCCACCACCACCCCGGCGGGCGGCAGGCCCCCCGGCTCGCCCCAGGCCTCGCCCTTGCGGACGGTCACGGCGCGTCGCGGGGCACCGGCGCCGGCTCGCCGACCACCTCGTCCAGGGTGGACGACACCGACACGACGCCACGGTGCAAGGCCTCGGCCGCCTGGCGGGCGGACCGGGCCGTGTCGGGGCTCGGAGCGATGTCGCCGATCTGGCGGACGAGGTCGATGAGCGTCTTGACGTTGCGGACGAAGTCGCCGCCCGAGAGGTCCTCGTCGCCGAGCACCTCGCCCAGCGGCTCGCCGGCCGCCCAGGCGTGGGCGAGGGCCACGAACCCGGAATCGGGATCCCGCGTCATAGGCAGGCCGGCGGCCTCCTCGTCCGCCTGGAGATCGGCCGCCATGCGCTCCAGCTCGGCCCATCGGCCCCGCACTTTGCGGGACGGGAACCAGGGCGCCGCCGGCGCATCGGGACCCCGGTGCTCGTAGGTGAAGACCGACACCAGGCCCGCCAGCTCGGCCGGGTCGAGGTGGTCGAGCAGCCCCGAGCTCATGGCCTCGGCCACGAGCAGGTCGGACTCGTGGTAGGTGCGGGCCAGGACCTGGCCCCGCTCGGTCAGCGCCCAGCCGTCGAGGTAGCCCCATGCCTCCAGCAGCCGCAGGACCCGGTCGAAGCGCCGGGCCAGCGATCCTGTGCGGGTGCGGACCTCGCGCCGCATCTGCTCCAGCTCCCGGACCGCCCGCAGCCGCTGGCCCTCGGCCCGCAGATGCCGGTCGCGGTCGGGACAGGCGTGGACCGGGTGGGCGGCCACCGCCGCGGCTTCGGGCGGAATCGGCGGCTCCTCCGGGGTTCCCGGGACCTCAGGGTCGCCCCGCCGCCGGGTCATCCGTGCCCGCCGCAGCTCGTCGGCCACCCGGTGCTGGAACGCCCGGTTGTTGGGCTGGTACGGCCGGGGCATGTCGAGGCGGCCCACCCGCGCCGGCGGCGCCGCCAGCTCGTCGGCTCCGACCGTCACCGGCTCGCCGTCGGCGTCGAGGCCCTTCAGCCGGATCGTGCCGTTCTTGCGGTAGGCGACCGACAGCACCGCCAGGCGCTGGCCGCCGATCTCGACGACGTCGCCCGGCGTCAGCCGGGCGAATGCGAACTCGACCGCGCCCTGGACCGCGGGCGACGGCCGGGCGGCCTCCCGCTCGGCGACCACCAGATCGCGGTACTCGCCCACGTCCCCCCGCTCGCAGGCGGCCTCGGCCGTCAGGCGGGCCAGCTTCTCCTGCTGGCGCTCGATGCGGGCCTCGAACCGCACCACGGCCCGGTCGGCCTGGAACTGGGCGAAGGACAGGTTGAGCAGGTGGTGGGCCTCGGACGGCTCGTACCGCCGCACCAGGTTGGCGGCCATGTTGTAGGTGGGCCGGAACGCCGACTGGAGACCGTAGGTCCGGCTGGAGGCCAGCGACGCCACCTGGTCGAACGGCACGAACGGCGACCACAGCACGATGGCGTAGCCCAGGTCGTCGATCCCCCGGCGCCCCGCCCGCCCGGTGAGCTGCGTGTACTCCCCCGGCGTCAGGAAGGCCCGGGCCTCGCCGGTGAACTTGGTCAGCCGCTCGATGACCACCGACCGGGCCGGCATGTTGACCCCGAGCGCCAGCGTCTCGGTGGCGAACACCGCCTTGACCAGGCCCTCGGCGAAGCAGGCCTCCACCGCCTCCTTGAACGGCGGGACCATGCCGGCGTGGTGAGCGGCCAGGCCCATCTCCAGCGCGGCCGACCAGCGGTCGAAGCCGAGCACGTCGAGGTCGTCGTCGGTGAGCGACGCCGTGCGCTCGTCGACGATCGCCCGGATGCGGGCCCGCTCGTCCGGGGTCGTCAGCCGCAGGCCGGCGTCCAGGCACGACGCCACCGCCTCCTCGCAGCCCATGCGGCTGAAGATGAAGTACAGCGCGGGCAGCATGTCCCGCTCCCCCAGCATGTCGATGACCTCGGGCCGGCGGGGGGTGAAGAACCGGCGCCGGGGCCGGCGGTTGCCCCGCCGCGGGCCGCGCCCCGCGAGGTTGTCGTTGTCGAGGCGGTCGGCCTCCGGGTTGGGCCGGCCGTCGACCAGCGTCGGCAGCAGGTGCGGCTGCTCGCTCTGGCGGTCGCCCACCAGGTAGAGGTTGCGCAGCTCGACCGGGCGGCGCTCCTCCAGGACCAGCGCCGTCTCGCCCCGCACGGTGGTCAGCCACTCGGCGAGCTCCTCGGCGTTGGACACCGTGGCCGACAGGGCCACCAGCTGGACCTCGGGAGGCAGGTGGATGATCACCTCCTCCCACACCGGGCCCCGGTAGGCGTCCTGGAGGTAGTGGACCTCGTCGAGGACCACGTAGCGCAGCCCGTCGAGCGCCGAGGCGCCGGCGTAGATCATGTTGCGGAGCACCTCGGTGGTCATCACCACCACCGGGGCATCGCCGTTGATGCTGTTGTCGCCCGTCAGCAGGCCGACCCGAGCGGCGCCGTGGCGGCGGGCGAGGTCGGCGTACTTCTGGTTGGACAGGGCCTTGATCGGCGTCGTGTAGAAGGCCTTGGTCCCGGTCTCGAGCGCCCGGGCCACGGCGTGCTCGGCCACGACCGTCTTGCCCGAACCCGTGGGCGCGGCCACCAGCACCGACCGCCCGTCGTCCAGCGCCTCGATGGCGCGCCGCTGGAACTGGTCCAGCTCGAACGGGTAGGCGACCCCCGCGCGCGCCGCCCCCTCGGGGGCGACGGTCACGCCGTCGCCTCGGTCCGCCGGCGGCGGGTCAGGAAGCTGCCGATCAGGATGGCGGCCTCGTAGAACACCACCATCGGCACCGACAGCATGAGCATGCTGATCGGGTCGCCCGAGGGCGTGATGACCGCCACCAGGATGCAGATGCCGACGATGGCGAAGCGCCGGGCCCGTCGCAGCATGCCGGCGTCGACGATGCCGGCCAGCTGCAGGAAGATCAGCACGATCGGGAACTCGAAGCCGATCCCGAACGCCAGCATCATGTACGTCACCAGCTGGAAGTACTTGCTGGCCTGGAAGGCGGACACGAAGTCGTCGCCGGCGATGCTGACCAGGAAGTCCAGCGCCCGGGGCAGCGTGAAGTAGGCCAGCATGGCGCCCAGCACGAACAGCACCAGGGCGCTGGCGACGAAGGGCACCGCCCAGCGCTTCTCGTGGTCGTAGAGGCCGGGAGTGACGAACTTCCAGACCTGCCACAGCAGAATGGGCATCGCCAGGGCGATGCCCGAGTACGCCGATGTCTTCATGCGCACGCCGAAGCCCTCGAGCGGGTCGGTCTGCAGCAGCTGGCCGCCGGTGATCGAGCTCTCGGGCCGGGACTCGACCAGCTGCTTGTAGGGGTGCAGCAGGAAGTCGATGATCCACGGATAGGCGATGAACGCCACGACCATGCCGACCGCCACGGCCAGCACGCAGATGACGAGCCGCTTGCGCAGCTCGGTCAGGTGCTCGACCAGGGTCATGCCCTGGTCGACGGTGACGGCCTCGGCCTTCACCACGGCTCTGCGCTCGCGCCGGGTCCGCCGCTACGAACGTCGGCGGACAGGTCACGTCGGAACGGCTGCCGTGGTCTGTGCTTCCCGCTCTTGCTGCTTCGCAGCGGGCCGCTCGGGCCACGGCTGCCCCGATGGGCGCAGCCTCTACGAGGCGGCACGCTCGTCACCGGGGGCCTGACCGGGATCGTCGTCACGTGAGCTATTCGTAGCCGAGGCGACGGGCGGTGAGGGAACCGGGTTGAGCGGGGTGACGATCTCGTCCAGGGCGGCCGCCACCGCAGGCGCCACGGTGGGCCCGTCGCCGCCGCCGACGGGGCGGGGGGCCGACGGCAGGTCGTCCAGGTCGTCGGCGGGTGCGGGCTCGCGGTCCTCGGCGCCGGGCTCGTACGCAGCGACGCGGGCCTCGGCCTCGGCGTCGGCCACCGTGGCGGCCAGCGGGGCCGACTCGCGGCGGCGGGGCAGGTCCTGGTCCACGTCGGCCTCGTCGAAGGCGGTCTTGAGCTCCTGCTGGAAGCCCGACGAGATGCGGCGGACCTCGCCCATCACCCTGCCCGCGGTGCGGACGGCTCCGGGCAGCTTCTGGGGGCCGAGCACGATCAGCGCGAGCAGCAGGATGACCAGCAGCTCGCCGCCGCCGACGTTGAACATGGGCAAGAGTGTAGAGGGGACCGCCCGTTACTCCCCGCCTCGATCGGCATCCAGCGGGTGAGCGTCCCGGAAGTCGGCCGCGAGGCGGTCGGTGTCGGCGGCGGCCCGGCGGACCTCGTCCAGCGGTTCCCGCAGGCGGCGCAGGCGCCCGACCTCGGCCGCCAGATCGGCGGTGGCGTCCTCCAGCGCCCGGGCGCGCACCAGGACGCAGACCACCGCCACCGCCGCGGCTAGGGCGGGGACCGCCCACACCAGCGTCACGGGCCTACCGCTGTCGCCGATGGGCGTCCAGCAACTCCTCGAACCAGCCGCGGTCGGACAGCACCTCGTGGAAGTCGATCAGGTCGTCGTGGGTGAAGGGCTGCCCCGGGGGACGGGGCTCGATCAGCTCGGCCGGCATGTTCCACACCTCCAGCCGGCAGCCCGACGACACGAGCAGGTCGATCGTCGAGCGGTCCGCCGGGCGCACGACCGGGAGCGCGCAGTTCGGACACCGGAAGACGTACGTGCCGGACTCGGTGTCCTCACACAGCCGCACGACCAGGTCGCGCGTGCCCAGCTCGACGTCGCCGCATTCGCCACATGTGGCCCGGATCAGGGTGGCCATGACTCTCCTCGATCTCGTGATATCCGATGAGAGAGCGAGAACGGGACATCATGACGCCGATCCTCCGAATCCGCCGTCACCCGGGAAGAGTGTCCATGCCCACGCGTGTTCCCGCCGCCGTCACACCACCCATCGCCTTCGCGCACCGGGGAGCCCGAGCGCACGCGCCGGAGAACACGCTCGACGCGTTCACGCTCGCCTTGCAGCTGGGCGCCACGGGGCTCGAAAGCGACGTGTGGATCACCGCCGACGGCGAGCCGGTGCTCGACCACGACGGTGTTGTGGGACGCGTGCGCCGCCGTTCGGTGCGCACCGTCACCCGCGACGAGCTGCCGGGTCACGTCCCGACGCTCGCCGACCTGTACGCGACCTGCGGCACCGAGGTGCCGCTGTCGCTCGACGTCAAGGACCCCGACGCCTTCGACCGGGTGCTGGAGGTCGCCCGCGCCGCCGGCGGGGCCGCCGTCCGCAACTTGTGGCTGTGCCACCACCGCTGGGAGCAGGTGGTGGAGTGGCGGGGCCGCAACGACGAGGTGCGCCTCGTCGACTCGACCCGGCTGGGGCGCATCAAGGAGGGCCCCGAGCGCCGGGCCGCGACGCTCGCCGCCAAGGGCATCGATGCGGTGAACATGCACCACCTGGACTGGACGGGCGGCCTGACCACGCTGTTCCACCGCTTCGGCGTGCTGTGCTTCGGCTGGGACGCCCAGGTGCCGCGGATCCTGTCCGAGCTGCTGGACCTGGGCATCGACGGCGTCTACAGCGATCACGTCGACCGCATGGTCGACGCGGTACGGGCCGCCTACCCCGACGAGGACTGAACCGGGGCGAGCGCCGCCGGTCACAGCCACCCCAGGCGATCCGGCGGCAGCACCCGCACGAAGGCGCGCCCCACGATCGTGTCCTCGTCGATCGGCCCGAAGACGCGGCTGTCCTCGCTGTTCTCTCGGTTGTCGCCCATCACGAACACCTGTCCGTCCGGCACGACGATCGCCTCGGGCACGTCGGTGCGGGTACCGGGCTCGAGGTAGGGCTCGTCGATGAGCTCGCGATTGACGTAGAGGCTGCCGTCGCGGGACTCGATGCGATCGCCTCCGACGCCCACGACCCGCTTGATCAGGTCCTTGATCTCATCGTCGGCCCCGTTGGACGTGCCGGGCGGCCGCTCGAACACGACCACGTCGCCGCGGTGCACATCGTGGAACTTGTACGCCAGCTTGTTGACCAGGACCCGGTCGCCTTGCTCCAGCGTGGGTTCCATGGACGGCGACGGGATCCAGAACGCCTGGACCAGGAACGCCTCCACGACGAAGGCGATGAGGACGCCCCCGCCGATGACCGCCACCCACTCGAGGATCGTGCGGTGCGTGCTGCGAGGGGGCTTGTGCTCGGCCGGCCCGTTGCGGGAACCGGGGAGAGGCGGGTCGCCGCCGGCGCCGTTGGACGAAGCGGTCCCGTCGGCCGCATGGCGGGCCCGGGCGCGCGCCGCCGGCCCGTTCGACCGGTCGACCGGGCGCGGGCCGCCGTTCGACGCCAGGTGACGGGGTCCCGGACCACGCCGGTCACCCGAGCGTGCGGTGCCGGTGCCAGGAGCGTCACCCTGGTCGTCGCCAGAGAGACCAGAGGGGGGAGATACGTCGCGCACGGCGCAGTGGAGGCTAGCGCAGGCCCCGCCGGAACGGGGTCACCGAACCCCGTAGCGTCGGAGGATCCGGCGCGCCGCCCGGTGCCCCGCGTCCACCAGCTCGGGGTCGTCGGACTCGACGACCCGGGCCTCGGCGCCCAGCCGCACGAGGAGCCGCTCCAGCCACGGGGCGGCCGTGACCGGCAGGCGGATCCGCAGCCGGCCATCATCGGCCACCGTCACGCGGTCGACCGGGTAGGTCTCGACCACCCACCGTGCCGACGGCCCGACGTCGAGCGTGACCCGGGGGATCTCGGGGCCGTTGTAGAACACGTCCACCTCGCGGCCGCCGCCCCCGGCCGGCGGGTCGAACGTCTCGTCGAGCACCTCGGCCTCGACGATGCGGTCGACCCGGAACAGCCGGTGGTCGTCCGCCCGGTGGCACCAGCCGCGCAGGTACCAGAAGCCCTCGTGGGCGAACACGCCCGCAGGATCGACCTCCCGGGTGCTCCGCCGGTCCTTCCCGTACGCGTAGTAGTCGAGACGGACCCGGCGATGCTCGGCCACGGCGCCGCGCAGCGCCTCCAGCACGTCCGGCCGGGTGTCGCCCAGCGCCACCGACAGCGTCTCGCCCGGCTCCAGGCCGAGCACCCCGGCCAGCTTGGCCAAAGCCGACGCCAGTGGGCCCTCCCCGTCTCCGCCCGGCAGGCTCTGGGACGCCGCGCCGGCCGCCACGAGCGCCACGGCCTGCTCGGGCGTCAGGTGCAGCGGCCTGGCGAACACGTCGGCGAACCGCAGCCACACCCGGTCGCCCTCGATCGTGACCTCGATCAGCGTGTCGGGTGTGTACGGCGGCACCCCGACCAGCGTGAGGATGGTCAGGTCCTCCTCCAGCTTGCGCCGGCTCACCCCGAAGCGCTCGCACACCTCGGCCAGCGTCGGGCCGTCCCGAGCCGCGATCCACGGGATGACGGCCAGCAGTCGCGCCACCCGGTCCGGGGCGGTGGTGCGCGCGGGTGTCGCCGTCATGCCGCCTGGGCCTCCAGCCAGCGCACGACCTCGGCCCGCAGGTCATCGGGGCCCAGCACCTCGGCGTGGTCGAGGAACGTCAGCACGAACGAGCGGAAGTTCTCCCTGCTGGTGACCGCCATCCGCACGACGACCGAGCCGTCCGGCCGCTCCTCCTCCACCGCCCCGCTGCCCAGGTGGTGGACGATCCACGGTGCCTGCGGCGCGTCGACGAGCACCCGGGCCTCGATCGGTTCGCCGCCGCCCAGCTGCCACGGCTCCAGCCGGGCGCCGGGGTCGCCGGTGGCCGGCGGCCGCTCGAAGCGGGGCCCGTCCAGCGTCTCGGTGCCGCTCTCCAGCCGGTCGAGCCGGAACAGCCGCTCCCCCGCCCGGGAGTGGTCGTAGCCGCTCAGGTACCAGCGGCCCCGCCGGAAGTCGAGCCGGTACGGGTCGACCGTGCGGACCTCGTCCTTGTACGTGAACCGGACCGGGACCGTGGCCGCGATCGCCCCGAACAGCGGGCCCACGTTGCCGCCCGGCAGCGAGCCCACCTCCAGCCCGGGGTCGTCGGCCTCCCCCACCAGGCCGCCCAGCTTGAGCAGGCCCTCGCGGGCCGACAGGCCGTCGAGGCGGACCACCGACGCCGCCATGCGCAGCGCGGCCAGCTCGTCGGGCGTGAGGCCGGGGTCCCGCAGGTAGTAGCGGTCCTTGGGGATGCGGTAGCCCTCGACCGCCGGGATCACGCCCGGGACCTCGGCCACTTCCAGCGGGACGCCCATCGCCCGCAGGTCGTCCTTGTCGCGCTCGAACGCCCGCCGGAACGACTCCAGCTCGTCGGGGTACGCGCCGAGCCGCTCGCGGATCTCCTGGGCCGACAGCGGCCGGGGCGTCTCGAGCAGCAGCGCGGTCAGGTTGAGGAGGCGTTCCAACTTGGCCGCGGACACAGCCCAAAGTTACTGGTCGGCGCCCGCCGCCTGGCGCAGGGTGGCCGCCGCCCAGGCGCCCGCCGACGACGCCGCCGCGAAGAACGCCGGGTCCTCCGCCGGGCCCCGGCCCATGGTCGTGACGGCCAGGCCGAAGGCGTCGAGCACCGCCGCCGGGTCGGGGCCCTCCACCGCCCTGGCGCCCACGACCTCGGCCACCAGCCCCGGTGGCAGCGGCACCGCCGGGCTCACCGCGGCCAGGCCGAGGATGGTGCGCACGTGGTGGCTGACGCCCCGGTGCCGGGGGCGGGGGTCCGCGCTCGACGCCCGAGCGCACAGCGCCACCTGCGCCCCGAGCGCGGCGGCCGCGTCGAGGACCGCGGCGACCTCCACCGCGGTGGTGCCGAGCGCCGAGGCCGTGCCGACCACGCCCGGCCCCATGCCAGCCACCACCAGGTCGGCGCCGGCCACGTGGTGGGCGAGCGCCAGGGCGGAGGGGACGCCCACCGCCTCCAGGTCGCCGCCGAACGCGTGGCCCGCGGTGACGGTGACGTCGAGGACGCTCTGCTCCCGCAGGGCGTGGACGAGGTCGGACAGGGCGATCGGCAGCGCGGCTCCGTCGGTCATCACGTACGCGATCCGGGCGTCCGGGCGCAGCCGGCGGACCACCGCGGCCACCACCGCCACCTGGCTGTGGAGCGAGCACGCCACCACCGGCACGCCCGGCAGCGAGGCCGGCAGGTCCGGGTGGTCCTCCTCGGCTGCTCCGGCGTCGTGCTGGAGGCTGGTGTAGCGGAGCTTCATGATGTGGCCCGGCCCCGGCCGCGACCAGGCCTCGCGGGCCAGGTTCCAGTGGACGACGTGCCAGCCGCCGGTGCCGAGCCCGAGCTCGACCGCGGTCGTGTTGAGGACCACCCGATCCCCCACCGCCACCGGCCCTGTCAGCTCGACCAGGGCGTAGGCCCGCCCGGCGTCGGTCGCGACGCGGGCCAGGCCGGGCCGCTCGGACAGCACCTCGGTGACGGTGGCGGTCACGAAGCTCGGCATCGGTGCCTCGCGGCTCAGAGGCTGGCGATGAGCCGCTCGACCCGCTCGTCGCGGGACTTGAACGGGTCCTTGCACAGGACCGTGCGCTGGGCCTGGTCGTTCAGCTTCAGGTGGACCCAGTCGACCGTGTAGTCGCGCTTGCGCTCCTTGGCGCGCCGGATGAACTCGCCCCGCAGCCGGGCCCGGGTGGTCTGCGGCGGCGTCTCCACCGCCTCGTCGATGGCCGCGTCCGTCGTGATCCGCTCGACCATGTCCCGCTCCTGGAGCCGGTAGAACAGCCCCCGCTCGCGGTTGACGTCGTGGTACTGGAGGTCGATGAGCGCCACCCGGGGGTGGCTGAGCGGCAGGTCGTGCTTGGCGCAGTACGCCTCGATCAGCTTGTGCTTGATCACCCAGTCGCACTCGCGGTCGAGCTTGAACGGGTCGGACTCCAGCCCGTTGAGGCAGTACTCCCACATGGACAGCGCCTTGTCCTCCAGCGCGGAGAGGCCCTTGGTCTCTGCGTAGCGCTTGGCCCGCTCGAGGTACTCGCCCTGGATGTCGAGCGCGGACGCCTCCCGGCCGTTGGCCAGGCGCACTGTGCGCTTGCCGGTGAGGTCGTGGCTGATCTCGCGGATGGCCCGGATCGGGTTCTCCAGCGTCATGTCCCGCAGCACGAACGACGGGTCCTCCAGCATCCGCAGCAGGATCGAGGTGGCGCCGACCTTGAGGAACGTGGCGTACTCGCTCATGTTGGAGTCGCCCACGATGACGTGAAGGCGCCGGTACCGCTCGGCGTCGGCGTGGGGCTCGTCGCGGGTGTTGATGATCGGCCGGCTGCGGGTCGTGGCCGACGACACGCCCTCCCAGATGTGCTCGGCCCGCTGGGCGATGCAGTACATGGCGCCCCGAGCCGTCTGCAGGACCTTGCCGGCGCCCGCGTAGATCTGGCGGGACACGAAGAACGGGATCAGGACCTCGGCGTAGTGGCTGAAGTCGTCGCGCCGGGAGGTCAGGTAGTTCTCGTGGCACCCGTAGCTGTTGCCGGCCGAGTCGGTGTTGTTCTTGAACAGGTAGATGACCCCGCGGATGCCCTCCTCCCGGAGGCGGGCCTCGGCCGAGACCAGCAGCTGCTCGAGGATGCGCTCGCCGGCCTTGTCGTGGGTCACCAGGTCGAGGATCGAGTCGCACTCGGGGGTGGCGTACTCGGGGTGGCTGCCCACGTCGAGGTAGAGGCGGGCGCCGTTGGCGAGGAAGACGTTGCTGGAGCGACCCCAGGACACCACCCGCCGGAACAGGTAGCGGGCGACCTCGTCGGGGCTGAGACGCCGCTGGCCGCGCAGCGTGCAGGTGACGCCGTACTCGTTCTCGAGGCCGAAGATGCGACGCTCCACGCCCGCACGCTACCGCCGCGCTCCCCCTGCGAGGTCGAGGCTCGCGCGCAATCCCCGTGAGCAGGGGTGCGAGGACCGGCGGCACGCCGATCCGGGCCGCGGATAGCGTTGCGGGGGTGGCGATCGGGCCGATGGTGCCGCTCACGACGGCCGCCAACCCGCTGGCGGCCCGCATCCTCGCCGCCCACCTGGGCGCCGAGGGCATCGTCTGGGAGTTGCGCGGCAACGTCGACGGGCCCTATCCCATCGGGCCGGTCGAGGTGCTGGTGGCCGAGGAGGACCTCGCGGTCGCCCGCCAGGTCGTCGTCGAGCAGGAGCCCGAGCCGCTCGACGCCGTCGACGTCGAGCACGACGTCGACGGTGCGCTCGACCAGCAGGCGCCGCGGGCCCTGTGGGTCCTGCTGGCCGTCGTGCTGCTCACGGCGGCCGTCCTGCTCAGCCGCCTGCTGCTGGTGACCGCCCACTGAGGGCGATCGCCGCAGGGGGCCTCAGCCCTCGGGCTCCTCGGCGCCCGCCTCCGGCGTGGCTGCCTCGTCGGCCGGGGTCGGGGCGGGCGGCTCGGGCGTGGGGGTGACCTCGCCGCCGGCGAGGGCGGCCGTGACGTCGTCGTCGCTCAGGCGCCGGAACGCGCGGCGGCTGTTGCCCCGCGCCAGCACCGCGACCTCGAGATCGGACGCCGCCAGCTGGCGGTCGTCGCCGGCCAGGGCCCGGACCGCCACCCGCAGCGCCTCGTCGAGGGCCAGGGCCTCCCGGTAGGTCTGCTCCAGGCGCTCGGCGATGGCGTCGGCCTCGCCGCCCAGCACGGTGAACGTGTGCTCGTCGAATGCGGTGCCGTCGTAGAGGATGTGGAACAGCCGATCGCCCTCCGGAGCGTCACCGACCTCGGCCACGAGGATCTCGACCTCCATGGGCTTGATCTCGTGGGTGAACACGTCGCCCAGCATCTGGGCGTAGGCGTTGGCCAGGCTCTGGGCGTCGACGTCCTCGCGGCTGTAGGAGTAGCCCTTGAGGTCGGCGTGGCGGACCCCGGCGATGCGCAGGCGGTCGTACTCGTTGTAGCGACCCGCACCGGCGAAGGCGATGCGGTCGTAGATCTCGGACACCTTGCGCAGCGTCGGCGACGAGTTCTCCGCGCAGATGAGGATGCCGTCGGCGTACAGCAGGGCGGCGAGCGCCCGCCCGCGGGCGATGCCCTTGCGGGCATAGTCCGCCTTGTCCTTCATCAACTGCTCGGTCGGCACGTAGAACGGCATGCTCATGACCGCGCACCCCCGATCGTGGGCGAGGAGCCCATCGCCGTCGAGCTGCCGGGCGTGGAGAGCCGGTCGATCAGCGCGCGGAACAGCTCGGCGATCTCGTCGTCGGGCAGCCGGGCGAAGCCCTCGACCGTGATGGTGGCGATGACCGGGTAGATGCCCCGCACCAGGTCGGGGCCGCCCGTGGCGGAGTCCTCGTCGGCCGCCTGGAACAGGGCGTTGAGCACGAGCTCGACCGCCTCCGTGCGGGGCAGGTCGTGCCGGTAGCCCAGCTTGATGACAGTGCCGGCGTGCAGGCTGCCGGAGCCGGTGGCCGCGAAGTCGCTCTCCTCGTAGCGGCCACCGGTGACGTCGTACTCGAACAGCCGGCCCATGCCGCGGCGGACGTCGAACCCCGCGAACAGCGGCACCACCACGAAGCCCTGCAGGGCGGCCGGCAGGTGGCTGCGCACCATCTGGCCCAGCTGGTTGGCCTTGCCCTCCAGCGACAGCTCGGCGCCCTCGACCTTCTCGTAGTGCTCCAGCTGGAGCTGGAACAGCTTCACCATCTCGATGGCGGGCCCGGCGGCGCCGGCGATGGCCACGCCGGAGTGGCGGTCGGCCGGGAACACCTTCTCCATCGACCGGTGGGAGATCAGGTTGCCGGACGTGGCCCGGCGGTCGCCCGCCATCACGACGCCGTCGGCGAAGCGCACGGCCACGACGGTCGTACCGTGGGAGATGGCGGGCGTGGCGTCGGTCCCGTGGGACATGGTGGGCGTGGCGTCGGCGGGGAGCTCGCCCCAGCGGGGCGCGCCGCCGGCGCGCCGGAGCACGTCCAGGAACGACGGCCCGGGATCGTCGTCGGCTCTGTAGGTCGGCAGCGTCATCGCGACGGAGGCTATCGGGTGACTACGACGTCGCTGTCACACGCGGGGAACGGCAGCGGTGGCGTTCCCGCAGCCCCGAGGGTGCGGGAACGCGGTGCGAAGGCTACTCGCCGCCCTTCTGGACGTAGCTCTTCACGAAGTCCTCGGCATTGGACTCGAGCACCTCGTCGATCTCGTCCAGCAGGTCGTCGAGTTCGGCCTTGATCTTCTCGCCTTGCTCGGAGGATGCGGGCGTCTCCTCGACGACCTCTTCCTCGCGAGCGGGGGTGGACTTCTTCTTCAGCTCTCGCTCAGCCATGCCCCTGCACCTCGTGTCTGCTCACTCACTGGCCCAGCCGGTCCAACAACTCAGCGCTACTGCTGCTTTCCGCCATCAACCTACCCACATGCGCCTCGGTTCCACGTGTCGGGTCCATCATCGGCACCCGCCGCAGCGGGTCGCCGCCGATGTCGAAGACCATGGAATCCCAGTTGGCGGCGACGATCTGCGACGCCCAGCGCTGCAGGCACTTGCCCCGGAACCAGGCCCGGGTGTCGGTCGGCGGCTCGGTGACCGCCCGCTCGACCTCCGCGTCCGTCGTGAGGCGCTCCAGCCCCACCCGGGCGGCCAGGGACCGCTCGGGCCGCAGGTCGTGGTACTGGAGGTCCATGGCGGCGAGCCGGGCGTCGTCCCAGCGCAGGTCGTGCTTGGCCCGGTAGCCCTCGACGAGGCGGCGCTTGGCCACCCAGTCGATCTGGCCGGCCAGGGTGGACGGGTCGGTCTCCAGGGCCGTGAGCACGTCCTCCCAGCGCCGCAGTACCTCGGCCCCGATCTCGGGCGCCCCGATGCACTCCAGCCCGTGCTCCTCGGCGTATTTCTTGGCCCGGTCGAGGTACTCCCACTGCATCTCCACCGCGGTCATGGTGGTGCCGTCCGCCAGATCGAGGGGCTGGCGCAGCGACAGGTCGTAGGACACCTTGCGCAGCGCGGCCACCGGCGCCGCGAGCGTCAGGTCCCGGGGCAGGAACTCGTCCTCGATCATGGCCAGGACCAGGGCGGTCGTGCCCACCTTGAGGAACATCGCCACCTCGGACAGGTTGGCGTCGCCCACGATGACGTGCAGGCGCCGGTAGCGCTGGGCGTCGGCGTGGGGCTCGTCGCGGGTGTTGACGATCGGCCGCTTGAGCGTCGTCTCCAGCCCGACCTCCTCCTCGAAGAAGTCGGCCCGCTGGGTGAGTTGGAAGGGCACGTCGTCGGAGCCCATGCCGGCCACCTCGGTGCCCACCTTGCCGGCGCCGGTGTACACCTGCCGGCTGACGAAGTGGGGCATCACGTGGGTGACGATGCGCCCGAAAGGCACCTGGCGGTCCATGAGGTAGTTCTCGTGGCAGCCGTAGGAGTTGCCCTTGCCGTCCGAGTTGTTCTTGTAGACGACGATCTCCTGGCCCTCGGGCAGGACCGGTCGGGCCGCCGCCATCGAGCGCTGGAGGATCAGCTCGGCCGCCTTGTCGAACACCACGATCGAGCGGGGGTCGGCGCACTCGGGTGTCGACAGCTCGGGGTGGGCGTGGTCGACGTAGTAGCGGGCGCCGTTGGTGAGCACCGCGTTGACCAGGTGGGTCTCGACCTCGGGGGCCAGGGTGCCCTCGGCGGTGAAGCCCCGGGCGTCGATGTCGGGATGCTCGTCCTCGAAGTCCCAGCCCACCTTGGGGGTGGTTCGCGGCCCCTCGCCGGCCCGGGCCAACTCGTGGACGTAGGCGTTGATGAGGACCGACGAGGCGGCGATGGGGTTCGACTCGCCGGCGCCGCGCACGATGATGCCGAACTCGGTCTCGACACCGATGATCTTGCGCAGGGCCACGTTGTGGACGTTACCCGCCGTACGCCCGCGCGCCAGCGCACGTTCCGAGAACTACCGACCACGTTGCGTGCGACAACCGCTACTGCGTTGTCAGGGTTCCCCGCAGGGCCGGGAGTCGACGTAGGTCAGCACGGTGGCGTCGCCGCGCAGCTCGGCCCGGATGCAGCGCACCTGCCACGCCCAGCCGGCCTGGGCGGCCACCACCACCTCGGTCCCCTCGCCGTCGGGCTGGGCCGACCCCACCACCCGGCCGGACGAGCCGACGAGCGCCGACACCGCCACCGCCTCGATCTCGGTGGCGGTCGCCGGGTAGGCGGACAGCGTCTCGTCGTCGACGGTCGACAGCTCGCGGCGCAGCGCCCGGCGCACGTCCTGCGCGGCGTCGTCGGCCGCGCCGGCCATTGCGATGTTGGCGGCGGCCGCGGCCAGCAGCAGCGAGCCGGCGACGAGGCAGATGACGACGAGGCGGCCCTCCCGGGTCTCGGTCAGGCCGGTCGCGCGCACACGCCGTGGGGCTACAGGTACTGGCCGGTGGCGACCCGCTCGATGGCCCGTCCCCCGGTGGCGCTGCCGCCGTCGTCGCGGTTGACGATGGTGCGGACGTAGACGATCCGCTCGCCCTTCTTGCCGGAGATCTTGGCCCAGTCGTCGGGGTTCGTCGTGTTGGGCAGGTCCTCGTGCTCCTTGTACTCCTGGTGGATCGACTCGACCAGGTCGGCGAGGTTGATGCCCTTGGGCCCGTCGGCCAGGTGGCGCTTGATGGCGAGCTTCTTGGCGCGGCGCACGATGTTCTCGATCATGGCCCCGGAGGCGAAGTCCTTGAAGTACATCGTCTCCTTGTCACCGTTCTGGTAGGTGACCTCCAGGAACTCGTTCTGGCGGTCCGTGCGGTACATCTCGTCGACGGTCCGCTCGATCATCCCCTGGACGCACTTGGCGGCGTCGCCCCCACCGATGTCCCGCACGGAGTCCGCGGCAAGCGGCAGGTCGGCGGTGAGGTAGCGGGCGAAGATCTGGGCGGCGGCGGTCTCGTTGGGCCGCTCGATCTTGATCTTCACGTCGAGGCGGCCGGGCCGGAGGATGGCCGGGTCGATCAGGTCCTCGCGGTTGGAGGCGCCGATCACGATGACGTTGCGCAGCGACTCGACGCCGTCGATCTCGGCCAGCAGCTGCGGCACGATCGTCGACTCGACGTCGGAGCTGATGCCGGTGCCGCGGGTGCGGAACATCGAGTCCATCTCGTCGAAGAACACGATGACCGGCCAGCCCTCCTCCGACTTCTCCCGCGCCCGCTGGAAGACGAGGCGGATCTGGCGCTCCGTCTCGCCCACGTACTTGTTGAGCAGCTCCGGGCCCTTGATGTTGAGGAAGTAGCTCTTGGCGTTGGCGTCGACCGAGCGGGCCCCCACCTTCTTGGCCAGGCTGTTGGCCACGGCCTTGGCGATGAGGGTCTTACCGCAGCCGGGCGGGCCGTAGAGCAGGATGCCCTTGGGCGCCGGCAGCTTGTGCTCGGCGAACAGCTCCTGGTGGAGGAACGGCAGCTCGACCGCGTCGGCGATCTGCTCGATCTGCTCGTCGAGGCCGCCGATGTCCGCGTAGCTGATGTCGGGGACCTCTTCGAGGACCAGCTCCTCGACCTCGGGCCGGGGCAGCTTCTCCAGCAGGAGGCCGGAGCGGGCGTCCATGAGCACCGAGTCCCCGGACCGCACGGTCTCGCCCACCAGCAGGTCGGACAGCTCGGCCACCCGCTCCTCGTCGGCGCGGCCGAGGATGATGGCCCGGCGGCCGTCCTCGAGCAGCTCCTTGACGGTCACGACCTCGCCGTTGGTCTCGGGCGTGCGGGCCATCACGACGTTGAGCGACTCGTTGAGGACGACCTCGCCGCCCCGGGTCAGCTCGTCGGCGTCGAGGGCGGGGTGGACGGCCACGCGCATCTTGCGGCCGCCCGAGTAGACGTCGACCGTGCCGTCGTCGTTCTGGGAGAGCAGCGTGCCGTAGGCAGAGGGCGGCTGGGTGAGCTTGTCGACCTCCTCGCGCAGCGCGCTGATGTGGTCGCGCGCCTCGCGGAGGGTGTAGGTCAGCTTCTCGTTCTGGGCGACCGCCTGGGCGAGCTGGCCCTTGGTCTCCAGCAACCGCTCCTCCAGCGTGCGGACGCGCTTGGGCGCGTCCTGGAGGCGACGTCGCAGGGCCAAGACCTCTTCTTCGAGTGCGCGCACCTGGTCGATGTACGCCGCCTGCTCGGGGTCAGGATTCCTCTCACGACCTTCGCTGTGCTCGGAGACCGCAACCACCTCCTCGGCCAGGGCCCGCTGCGGACCCTACACCGGTGGGTTCGCGACTCCGACCCCCTAAACACGCCCGTAACCGGAGTTTCTTCGCGGATTGCCGCGTTTATCCCCGTGGGTGGCTAGTGTGACGGGGTACCCCTCCGCTACGCGAGCCAGGAGCGAGACACGTTATGAAGGTCTGGATCGACCAGGATCTCTGCACGGGCGACGGCCTGTGCGAAGAGATCGCCCCTGACGTGTTCACCCTGCTTGACGACGGCCTCGCCTACGTCAAGGAGGGCGACAAGATCTTCTCCGACCCCGGTGGCGCCGAAGGCCTCGCCAGCGTGCCGGCCGGCCAGGAGGAGGCCACCATCGAGGCCGCCGAGGAATGCCCGGGCGAGTGCATCTTCATCGAGGTCGAGTAAGGCCCTGACGCTGGGTCCGCTGGGTTCCGGCTGCCTCACACGAGGCAGCCGCCGGTGTCCCGTTCCCGGCTGAGGTCGCCGGCGAGCACGGCCTCGAGCTCCTCGACGGCGAGGGCGTAGGCCACCCCCGGCTTGTCCGGCGCCACCGCGAACGCGACGCCCACCACCTGCCCGCTCGAGTCGACCAGTGCGCTCCCGGAGTCGCCCGGCGCCAGCTCCGACGCCAGCACCAGCACCTCACGGCTGGTGCGGCTGCGGTCGTAGATGTCGGTGCCGGTGGCGGTGATCTGGTCGCTGACCCGGAACGGGCTGATCTCCAGCGGGCCGCCGCCGGGGTGCCCGAACACCCCGCCGGTGTCGCCGGTGCTGGCGGCCCGCACCGGCAGCGGGGTCCGGTCGCTGTCCTCGGTGCGCAGGACGGCCAGGTCCCGCTCGGGGTCGAACGCCACCACGTCGGCGTCGAGGGTGGAGCCGTCCGACAGCTCGACGTCGCTGTCGTCCTCCCCCGCCACCACATGGGCGTTGGTCACCACCAGGTCGTCGTCGACGAAGAAGCCGCTGCCCTCCTGGATGCGCCCGCACGCCTGACCCTGGATCTTCACCGTCGACAGGCTGACCCGCTCGGCCGTCTCCTCCGACAGCCCGCTGGCCCCGGGCGCCGTCCCGACGTCGGGTGCCGGCCGGAGGGCATCGAACACCTGGGGGAACGGGTCGTCGCCCATGATGCGGCGGAGCGCCTCCAGGGTGTCGGGCGGGTTGGGGAAGGTGTCGGCGACCTCCTGGGCGATGCGGGACGCGCGGGCCTGTTCGGCCGTCCAGCCCTGCACGTGGGCCAGGATCGGCAGCAGTATCCACAGCACCACCAGCACACCTGCCACGCCCACGAGGGCCCCCGCCACCTGGTCGGTCCGCCGCGCGGACCCGAGCGGCAGCTCGGCCCGCAGGTTGGAGCCCAGCAGGAGGCCGAGCGCCTGGCCGATGAGCGCCATGCCGACGATCGTCGCCACCGCCACGATGGTCTTGGTGGCGTCGCTGGTGTCCTGGATGCGGGGCAGCAGCTGCGGCAGCACCACGGCGCCGGCGACGACGCCGACGGCCAGGCCCAGCCACGACGACGCCCGGGCCAGGAACCCCAGCCGGTAGCCGCCCAGGGCCGCGCTGACGGCGAGCAGGATCAGCGCGATGTCGAACAGGTTCATTGCGTGCGGACTCCCGGCTCCCTGGCTCCGGCCGCTCAGCTCAGGAGCCGCGCGCTGGTCAGGAAGCCGGTGTGGGCCACCATCCGATGGTCGGGCCGCACCGACTGTCCCTCGATGTGCCAGCCGCGGTTGAGCACCTCGATCGTGTCGACCATACCGAAGCCCTGGCCCGACAGCTCGTCGCGGAGCTGGACCGCCTGCGTGATCTGCGGGGTGTAGGCCACGAGCACGCCACCCCGGTGCATGGCCCGGGCCGCGTGCTTGACCGCCCGCCACGGCTCGGGCAGGTCGAGGACGACCCGGTCCAGGTCGGTTTCGTCGATGCCCTCGTACACGTCACGGACCTCGACGGAGAAGCGCGCCAGCGCGTCGCCGCCGAGGAACGTGGCCACGTTCTTCGTGGCCCGGTTGGCGAAGTCCTCGCGCAGCTCGTAGCCCCGCACGACCGCGCCGGCCCGGACCAGCGTCATCGACAGAGCCCCCGAGCCGACGCCGGACTCGAGCACCCGGGCGCCCGGGAAGATGTCGGCCAGCATCAGGATCGGGCCCAGGTCCTTGGGATAGATGACCTGGGCGCCCCTCGGCATCTTGAGCACGAAGTCGGCCAGCGTCGGGCGGATGGCCAGCATGGCCGCCCCCCGGGTCGAGCGGAACGAGCTGCCCTCGGTCGCGCCGAGGAGGTCGTCGTGGGACAGCACGCCGGCGTGGGTGTGGAACTCGCCGCCCGGCTCGAGGGTCACCAGGTAGCGACGCTTCTTCACGTCGATCAGCAGCACCTGGTCGCCGGCGGCGAACGGGCGGGTCACCGGCGCCGCCTCCGCCCGGGCCGGACCAGGTCCACCGGGACCGGCTCGTGGCCCCCGACCCGCTCCACCAGCCGGCAGAAGGCGCACACCTCGCCGGTGGTCGGGGCGCCGCACCGGGCGCAGGGGGCCAGGCCCTCCTGGGCCTCGGTGGCCTCGGGTCGGAAGTGCCCGGCCGCCTTGGACAGGAACTCGAAGTAGAAGGCGTGCTTGGTCCCCGGGGACCCCGCCTCGATCGAGTTCAGGGCCTCCTTGTAGCGGAGGTGGCGGTTGCCCGCCGCCATCGGGCACTCCTCGACGATGTAGTCGATGCCCCGCAGCACGCAGTAGGCCGCGGTCTCCCGCTCGGACAGGCGGACCAGCGGCTTGACCTTGCGCGGGAACCCGGGCCGGGCCTCCAGCACCGGCTGCTGGCGGCCCAGGTACTCGGTCTGCCAGTGCAGGACGTTGCCCAGCAGCACCGCGGCCTCGTCGTCCAGGTTGTGGCCCGTGGCCACCACGTCGTAGCCACCGTCGAGGGCGGCCGCGTCGATCAGGTGGCGCTTGGACATGCCGCAGGACGAGCACGGCACCCGGCGGGTCACCGTGGCGGCGGTGGGAATGTCGTAGCCGTAGTCCTCCCGCAGGTCGATGCGGCACAGCTTCAGCCCCCGCTCCCCGGCGAAGGCCACGGCGGCGTCGGTGCTGGCCGCGCTGTAGTCGCCGATCCCGAGGCCGATCGTCATGCCCTCGGCGTCGTAGCCCAGCTCCACGAGCAGGTCCCACAGCGCCAGGCTGTCCTTGCCGCCGGAGACGGCGACGAGCACCCGCTCCCCCGGGGCGATCATGGCGTGGTCGGTGATCGCCTTCGTGACCTGGTCACGGCAGAAGCGCAGGAAGTGGTCGGGGCAGAAGTTGGCGTTGTGGCGGCGCAGGTCGATCACCGCGGGGCCCTTGCACACGGTGCACTTCACGCCGCGCCCCCGGAGATGACGGGCCGGATCTCCACGACGTCGTCGTCGGCCAGCACGGCGTCGCCCGGCACGAGCGTGTCGCCCCGAACCACCAGCACCGACTCGCGGTTGAGCTCGAGCCGCACCAGCAGGGCGGTCACGGACACGGGCCCGTCGACGTCGAGCTCGCGGCGGGGGTTGCGGAGGAGGACACGCATGGCGCGACCATTCTCGCGTGCCGGCCCCCCGGTGCCGCACTCCGGGTCGCGGCGGCTATGACCCGAGCGCTGCCCGCACCAGGTCGCGCCGCTCGCCGCCGGCGACCGCCTGCGGGCCGTCGAGCGACACCCCGTGCTTCCGGCTACCTCGGGACCGGGGTGCGCCGCCGGCTGCGCACCGTCCTCCCCTGGTAGGTCTCGGGCTTGTGGAAGATGCGGACCGTCTCGCCCTCCCGCAGCTCGCCCCGGTAGACGATGTCCGGCTCGCTGCCGATGAACTTGCGGAGCTGGCGCAGCCCGATCACGACCACCAGGACGTAGAGCCAGCGCTTCGAGTCGCCGTAGAAGCCCTTGCGCAGGCCGCGGGCCTGGAGCAGGTGCAGCGCCCGGTCGGTGCGGCTGCGGTCCCGGAACTTGGCCACGGCTCAGACCCGGCGGATCTCGACGACCGTGCTGCGGTGCCGCCCCTTGCGCCGGCCCAGCAGGAACGCGAGGAGCAGGAGCACCACGAGGGCGATGACCCCCGCGGTGATGGCGGTCGAGCGAGCCGACTCGACCTGCTCGCGGGCCTCGCCCTCGAGCTCGCGGAACTTGTCCTCGAGGTCGTCGCGGGTGATGCGGTCGGAGGACATGGCGAACCCCTACTTCTTGGAGATGCGGCTGACGGCCAGCAAGACCAGCAGGAGCGCCACCGCCACGACGATCGCGTACGGCGCCCACGACCAGCTGCCGGTGAAGGTGGAGCCCGTCTGGGTCTGCAGCGCCCGCAGCCCCGCCAGCATGAGCATGACGACCCCGAGCGCTCCCAGCAGCGCACCCGCCAGCCCGAAGCCCAGGTAGCGGCCGACGTCCTTCAGCGGGTCGACCGTCTCCTGGCGGGCGTAGTCCTTGGTCAGCGCCCACAGCTCGTTGGCTGTCTCAGGTAGGGACTTCGGCTCTCGATCGGGCACCGGCGCCTGCGCTCCTTCTGGCGGACGGCCACGGTTTACCACGTGACGCCGCCCCGCCCGTCGATGCGTTCGACCGGGGCATCAGCCGGCCGCGAGGCGGGCCTCGAGCAGCTCCACGCTCCCCCGCAGCAGCTCGACGAGCAGGGCGGTGCGGGCTGCGACCGACGGCGCGGACAGGAGCACCTGGCGGTCCGCGGGACCCAGCGGTGCCACCGCCACGGCCTGGAACCCGGCGAGGGCGGGGTCGTCGGCCAGCTCCAGGTCCACGGGCGGCGCCGCCTCGCCCAGCTCGGCCGCCAGCGCAGCGCTGCGCCGCAGCAACGCGGTGACCTCGCCGCCCGGCCCGAGCGCCTCGGCGGCCGCGGCCGCCTCGTCGGGGCCGTCGGGCTCGTCCGGCCACGCCCCGACCTCGGCCCGCGGGTACGGGTCGTCCTCGAGCCACCGGCTGACCCGGAGCCGGCGGGTCCCGACCGCGGCCACGGCGAAGCGGCCGTCGGGGAGCTCCTGGGTGCGGAGGATCTCGGCCACCGTGCCGACGTCGGTGCGCACGTCGCCCCCGCCGACCTCCGAGCCCCGGGCGATCAGGACCACGCCGAACAGCCCGTCGCCGGCCAGGCAGTCGCGGACCAGCGCCCGGTAGCGGGTCTCGAACACGTGCAGGGGCAGCAGCATCCCGGGCACGAGCACCGAGCCGAGGGGGAACATCGGCAGCACCGGCATCGCGCCAGGCTGGCACGCCGGTCGGAGCGGTGCCGGTGATCCCGGCCGTCAGTCCGCCGGCAGCGGCGCGAGGACGGCCACGTCGACGCCCTCGGGGTAGGTCAGGAGGATGTCGGCGAGGCCGCCCAGGCCCACCTCCTCGAACGTGACCGTGTCGGGGTCCGGCACGTTGGCGACGTAGGCGAACCTGACCGCCCCGCCGGGCACGGTCTGGACGTCGCCGGCGAGCGCGCTGACGTTGCGCAGGGTGCCGGTCTTGGCCCGCAGGCGCCCGGCGGCCGTGGTGCCGCCGAACCGGTCCTCCAGGGTCCCGGTCTGGCCGGCCACCGCCAGGCCCTCCCGGACGACCGGGCCGGTCTCCTCCCGGGACAGCGTGTCGACGAGGGTCCGGCAGGTGAGGGCGTCCTCGGTGGTCAGGCCGGTGCCGTCGACCACCCGCACGCCCTCCATCGGGACCCCGGCGTCGGTCAGCAGCTGCGTCAGGCCGGCCGCCCCGGCCGCGAAGCTGCCCTCGCCGGCGGTGGCGAGGCCGATCTCCTTCATCGCCGCCTCGGCCGTCTCGTTGTCGCTGTTGGCCAGCATCTCGCCCACGATCTGGCGCAGCGGGGGCGACGTGAGCGTGGCCACCGGCGCCGAGCCGTCGGGTGCGACGCCGGAGCGGGGGGCGCCGGCGACGGCGACCCCGTGGGCGGCCAGACGCTCGGTGAGGACCCGGGCGAAGTCGGCGGCCGTGTCGTCGGCCGGCACGGTGGAGGCGAGGCTGCGCTCGGTCGAGAACGCTCCGAACCCGTCGTTCACCATCAGCCCACCGATCGGCCCGACCTGGTCCTGGTCGATGAGCCGCGGGGCCAGCGAGGGCTGGTAGCGCTCGCCGTCGTAGCGGCCGCCGTCGCCGACCACGCCGCCGTCGATCCGGGTGACGCCTGCGGCCGCGATCGCCTGGGCCAAGGCGTCGACGTCATGGATGGCCTTGGGCCGGTCGCCCGGGCTCAGCAGCGGCCAGTCGGCCGTGGCCAGGGCCGCGTCACCGCCGCCCACCACGAACAGGTCGCCGGCCACCACGCCGCCCTGTGGCGGCTCGGCCGCCACGGCCTCGGTCTCGAACGTGGCGTCGGGGCCGAGGGCCAGCAGCAGGCCGGTGGCGGTCAGCAGCTTCTGGGTGGAGGCGCCGGTGACCGGCAGGACCGGGTTGTGGCCGTAGACCTCGCGGCCCTCGGACTCCACCACCAGGCACGAGCCGGCGGGCGAGGCGCCCAGCCACCCCTGGAGGCGGGTCGCCAGCCGGCGGTCGGCCACGGGGGCGGCGAGGATCTCCGGCGCCCGTCGGGCGGACAGCACCGGCGTCACGGGGGTGGCGTCCGCGCCGATCTCGGCCGTGTCGGGCTGGCGATCGAGCAGGAGCGCCCCGACCGCGGCCGCGACCGCCACGAGGCCGAGCGCCGCCGGCGCCAGCCATCCGGGCCGGCGCCGCCGCGGCCCGTCGCCGTCCCCGTCCCCGTCCTCGTCCCCGGCGGGCTCGCCGGCCGGCCCGCGGTGGGGCGGCGCCACCCCGCCCACCGCCCCGGGCCGGGGTGCCATGTGACGGGGGCGGTCGCGGGACTCGGTCACGTCAGCCCGCGCCTCGCCAGCCAGCGGGACCGGCGCCACAGGTGGTCGAGCGCCACGATCGCCCGGTTGGCGGACGGGTAGCACAGCCGCCCGGTCGCCCGGACGCCGGATGGCCCCGGGTTGTCCGGCGAGGTCACGGCCAGCTCGGTCGCCACCAGGACCGGCTTGCCGGTGGCCTCGCCGATCTCGGCGGCCGCCTCGGCGTAGCGGGCGTCCTGGCGCTCGTGGAAGGCGACGATGCGTTCCAGGCCGTGGTCGGGCCAGAACGGGCCCGCCCGCATGAGCTCGGCCTGGTTGGACTGGATCCCCATGCCGAGGAACAGCACCGCGTCGACGTCGGGGTGCTCGGCCGCCAGCCGCAGGATCTCCGGCACCGTGTCCCGCGTCTCGCCGCCGGCCATGTCGATCGGGTTGTTGCGGCTCCACCGGGGCGGTAGCAGCGCGTCCACCGCCTCCATGAGCTCGGGCGCCAGCGCGGCCAGGGCCAGGTCGGTGCCGGCGATGGCGTCGGCCGCGACCACGCCCCAACCGCCGACGCTGGTCACGACCACGACCCGGTTGCCCCGGGGCAGGGGCTGCGAGGCGAAGCTGGCCGCGACCTCGAAGCCCTGCTCGACCGTGGCCGCCCGCGAGACGCCCGCCTGGCGCATGGCGCCGTCGAAGACCCGGTCGTCGCTGGCCAGCGCCCCGGTGTGGCTGGCGGCGGCCCGCTGGCCGCCGGCGGTGGCGCCGCCCTTGACGACGACCACCGGGATCCGCTCGGCCACGGCCCGGAGCCGCTCGGCGAAGGCCCGGCCGTCGCCCACGCTCTCGACGTACGCCAGCGCGACGCTCGTCTCGGGATCATCGGCGAAGTACTCGAGGTAGTCCGGCACGCCCACGGCGGCGGCGTTGCCGGCCGACACCGCCCGGCTCACGCCCACGCCGGTGAGCTGGGCGTAGTTCTCGAACGAGCTGACGAAGTTGCCCGACTGGCTGGCGATGCCGATGTGGCCAGCGGGCGGGAACGGCGCCACGATCTGGGCGCACAGCCCGACGGGCGGCGACACCACGCCCTGGCCGTTGGGTCCGGCCAGCAGGACGCCGAGCTCGTCCGCCAGCGCCACGAGCTCGTCCTGGGCGGCCAGGCCCTCCTCCCCCGCCTCGCCGTAGCCGGCCGAGGCGATGAACGCAGCCGTGATGCCTTTCTTGGCGCAGGCGCGCAGCAGATCGGGGTTGGCGGCCGCCGGGGTGCACACGAAGACCAGGTCGATCTCGCCGTCGGGCAGGTCGGCCACGTCGGCCACCGTCCGGACGCCGAGGACCTCGGCCCCGTCGCGGTTGGTGGCGAAGACCTTGCCGCGGTAGCCACAGGCCAGGATGTTGTGGAGGCTCACGAACCCGAACTTGCCCGGGTGGGTCGAGGCGCCGGCCACCAGCACGCCACGGGGCTCGAACAGCGCCCGGAACCGCTCGGTGCCGCGGTCGGCGGCCATCAGCGGACCTCCACGAGGGCGTCGACGGCGACCGGGCGGCCGTCCACCACGAGCAGCGGGTTCAGGTCGGCCGAGGCGACGTCGGCCCGGGCTGCACCCGCCTCCGACAGGCCGAGCAGCACGCCGGTCAGCGCCGCACGGTCGACGGCCGGTTCGCCCCGGAGCGGCCCGAGCAGGGCCTGGAGGGCGAGGTCGTCGATCATCTCCTCGGCGTCGGTGCGGTCGATCGGCACGAGCCGGAAGGACACGTCGGCCACCGCCTCCGCCAGGATCCCGCCGACGCCCAGCATGACCGTCATGCCGAACTGGGGATCGTCGTGCAGCCCGGCGATCAGCTCCCGGGTGGCCCGCAGCATCGGCGCCACCAGCAGGTGGACCTCGCCGTCCTCGGGCGCGGCCGCGGCCAACAGGTCGCCCGCCGCGTCCCGCACCTGCTGCGGCGACCCGAGGCCGAGCCGCACCAGCCCCCGCTCGGTCTTGTGGGCGATCCCGTCGCCACCGAGCTTGACCACGACCGGGTAGCCGAGCGCGTCCGCGGCGCCGATGGCGGCCTCGGCCGTCGCGACCCGGTGCTCCGGAGGGAAGGGCACGCCGAAGGCGCCGAGCAGCTCCTTGGAAGCTGCCTCCGAGAGGGTGGGCATGGCCGGCCAGGCTACGGCTCGAGCGCGGCGCGGAAGAATTCCCGGACCGCCTGAATGCGGGCCTCGATGGCGTCCTCGGCCATCGGGTCGCGGCCGAGCAGGCCGTGGAGGAAGTGGACGTCGCTGAAGTAGTTCAGGACCGCCCCGTAGCCGCTGATGATGAGCTGCTCGGGGTCGTGCTTGCGCAGCCGGCCCTCGCCCATCTCCCGCTCGAAGTGGTTGACCGCCCGCTGGAAGTACGGTCGCAGCGCCTCGCCCAGGTCGAAGCTCAGGTGGCTACCCGCGGCGAGGGACTCGTGGCGCACCAGCCGCACGAAGTCGGGGTTCTCGGCGAACCACCGGACCGCGACGGTCAGCACCCGGTCGACCTGGGTCCATCCCTCCTCCTCGGAGTCCCGGGGCGCATCGTCGACGGCCTTGTTGATCCGCTGGCCCCAGTCGGCCAGCGCCCGCTCGAAGACCGCCTGGTAGACGGCCTCCTTGGACGAGAAGTGGTGGAGCACGCTGGACCGCCGGATGCCGACGCCGGCAGCGATGTCGTTGAGCGACGTGCCCTCGTACCCGTGGTCGGCGAAGCAGCGGCGCGCCTCGATCAGGATGGCCTCCCTCGTCGAGCCGGCCTCTCCTTCGTACGCCACGCCCCGAGGCTACCGGGACCCCGAGAAAGCCTTCAGGCATGTTTCGCACCGCTAGGTTCGGGGGCGATGGACATCGTCGCCGCGCTGTTCGTCGAGAACATCGACCTGCGCCCCGCCTTCGCCGGCGGGCCGACGTTGATCGATCTCGGCGGGGTGCACTTCTCGGCCGCGCCGCCGGATCCGCCGCCGGTGACCGTGGCGCCGCACCTGGTGGTACTGGTGCGGTGCCCGACGGACGAGGACGGTGCCGGGGTGCTGGAGGTCATCATCCGGCGGGACGGCGACCAGGTCGCCCGCAACGTGCAGCCCTTCCAGGTCGAGCCGGGCAAGTTCACGTACCGGCTCGTGCGGGCCGAGGTCGACTTCGCCGACTACGGCACGGTCGAGGCCCACTGCCGCATCGGCGACGGGCACGTGACGGTCGTGCCCTACACGCTCGTGCCCGGTCCCGGACCGGAGGGGTCGGGCTGAGGCCGATGCCCTACGCCGCCGCCCTGTCGCTGCATCCCGACGCCGCCGAGGCGACCGGCGAGGTGGTCGGGGCGGTGCTGGAGGGGCTGGGCGCCGAGCCCGACCTGGCGGTGCTGTTCTGCTCGGCGCAGCACGTCGACGCCGTGGCGGACGTCGCGGGCGCGGTGCGCCAGCTGTTGCGGCCGGGCGTGCTCGTCGGGGCGACCGCGGTGGCCGTGGTCGAGGGCGCCCGCGAGATCGAGGACGAGCCCGCCGTCGCGCTGTGGGCCGGCCGCCTGGCCGACCGCCCATTGCCGGTCCGCCTCGCCGCCGCCCGCACGCCGACCGGCGTGGCGCTGTCGGGGCTGTCGGCCTCGACCTTCCGGCCGGGCGACACGCTCCTCCTGCTGGCCGACCCGTTCACGCTGCCGGTGGACGCCATCGTCGAGGCGCTGGGCGGGCTGGACCCGCCGGTGCCCGTGGTGGGCGGGATGGCGTCGGCCGCCGTGGCGCCGGGCGGCAACCGCCTGGTCCTCGACGGCGAGGTGGTCGACGACGGCGGTGTCGGCGTCGTGCTGCCGGCCGAGGTCGCCACCACCGTCGTGGTGTCCCAGGGCTGCCGGCCGGTGGGCGACCCGATGATCGTGACCCGCGCCGAGGGCAACCTGCTGGTCGAGCTGGCCGGCAAGCCTGCGCTCGAACGGCTGGAGGAGCTCGTGGAGGCGGCCGGACCCGACGAGCGTCACCAGCTCGCGACCGGCCTGCACCTGGGCATCGCCGTCGACGAGTACCGCATGACGTTCGGGGCCGGCGACTTCGTCGTGCGCAACGTGGTGGGCGCCGACCGCAGCAGCGGGGCCCTCGCCGTCGCCGACCGGGTGGCGGTCGGGACCACCGTGCAGTTCCAGGTCCGCGACGCCGCGGCGGCCGACGAGGACCTGCGCGTGCTCATGGCCGGCAACAGCGGCGACGCCGCCCTGGTGTTCACGTGCAACGGCCGGGGTAGGCGACTGTTCGGTGACCCAGATCACGACGCCGCGGTGGTCCAGTCCGCCGTCCGCGGGCCGGTCGCGGGCATGTTCTGCGCCGGTGAGATCGGACCGGTCGGGGGCCGCAGCTTCCTGCACGGCTTCACCGCGGGAGTCGTGCTCTTCCACCACTAGGGTGACGAGGACATGACCGCTGACGACGACCTCTCCCTTCGCGCCATCAACGTCATCAGGGGCCTGGCGATGGATGCCCCCCAGGCCGCCAACAGCGGCCACCCGGGCACGGCCATGGCCCTCGCGCCGCTGGCCCACGTGCTGTGGACCCGCATCCTCCGCTACGACGCGGAGGCACCCCACTGGCCCGACCGCGACCGCTTCGTCCTGTCGGCCGGGCACGCCTCGATCCTGCTGTACTCCATGCTCCACATGACCGGCTACGGGCTCACCCGCGACGACCTGCGGGCGTTCCGACAGTGGGGCTCGCAGACCCCCGGCCACCCCGAGGTCCACCACACGACCGGCGTCGAGGTCACCACCGGCCCGCTCGGCCAGGGCTTCGCCAACGCCGTCGGCATGGGCATCGCCGAGCGCTGGCTCCGGGCCAACTTCGGCCCCGAGCTGTGCGACCACCACACCTACGTGATCTGCAGCGACGGCGACCTGATGGAGGGCGTCAGCCACGAGGCCGCGTCGCTGGCCGGGCACCTGCAGCTGGGCCGGCTGATCTACGTCTACGACGACAACCACATCACGATCGACGGCCGCACCGAGCTCACCTACACGGACGACGTGGCCGGCCGTTTCCGGGCCTACGGCTGGCACGTCGACGAGCTGGGCGAGGTCGCCAACGACACCGACGTGCTGGAGGCCGCGCTGCGGCGGGCGGCGTCGGACGAGGAGGCGCCGTCGCTGCTCGTCCTGCGCAGCCACATCGGCTGGCCCTCCCCCGAGTTCACCGACACGGCCGAGGCCCACGGCACCCCGCTCGGCGAGGACGAGGTCCGGAGGACCAAGGAGATCCTGGGCCTGCCCCCGGACGAGACGTTCTGGGTGCCCGACGACGTCCTGGAGCTGTACCGGGGGGCGGGTCGCCGGAGCCGCGAGGACCGCGAGGCCTGGGAGAAGCGCCTGGCCGGCTACGAGGGCGACCGCGAGGCCTACGAGGCCTGCATCAACCAGCGGGGCCTCCCCGGCTGGGAGGAGGCCCTGCCCACCTGGGAGCCGGGCGAGAAGCTCGCCACCCGCAAGGCCAGCGGCAAGGTGATCCAGGCGATCGCCGACAAGGTGCCGGGCCTGGTGGGGGGCGGTGCCGACCTCACCGGCAACACCGGCACCACGATCGAGGACCACGGCGTGCTCACCGCCGACAACCCGGGCGGGCGGCAGATCTACTTCGGCGTCCGCGAGCACGGCATGGGCGGCGCCATGAACGGCATGTCCGCCCACGGCGGCATCATCCCAGTCGGCGGCACGTTCTTCGTGTTCAGCGACTACATGAAGGCCGCGGTCCGCCTGGCGGCGATGTCCGAGTACAAGGAGGTCTTCGCCTTCACCCACGACTCGGTGGGGCTCGGCGAGGACGGCCCCACCCACCAGCCGATCGAGCACCTGGCCGCGCTCCGGGCGGTGCCCCAGCTGAGGCTGATCCGCCCGGCCGACGCCAACGAGACGTCGGTGGCGTGGCGCATCGCCCTGGACTCGGACGGCCCCACGGCCCTGGTGCTCAGCCGCCAGGACCTGCCGGTGCTCGAGGGCACCGCCGGCGCCCCCGTCGAGCGCGGCGCGTACGTCCTGGTCGACACCGACGGCGATCCCGACGTGGTCCTGATCGGCACCGGCAGCGAGGTGGCCGTATGCGTCGGCGCCGCCGGCCTGCTGGGCGAGGGCGGCCTCGTCGCCCGGGTGGTGTCGATGCCCTCGTGGGACCTGTTCGAGGCCCAGGGCGAGGACTACCAGCTGGAGGTCCTGCCGGCCGCCGTCCCCACGCTGGCGGTCGAGGCCGCCGCCGGCCTCGGCTGGGACCGCTGGGCCGACGACAGCGTCGCCCTCGACCGGTTCGGGGCCTCGGCCAAGGGCTCCGAGGCCCTGGCCAAGCTGGGCTACACGCCCGAGAACGTGGCCGAGCGGGCGCGCACCCTCGTCAACGACCTCCGGGAGGACGGGTGACCAAACTCCACGACCTGTACTACCAGCACGGCCAGAGCCCCTGGCTCGACAACCTCCGCCGGGGGTGGCTCACCGGCGGCGAGCTCGCCCACTGGGTCGAGCGCGGCGTGCGGGGCATCACGTCCAACCCCACCATCTTCCAGAAGGCGATGGCCGGGTCGGCCGAGTACGACGACCAGTTCCGCGACCTGGTCGACCACGACGCCTCGGTGTCCGACCTCTACTGGTCGATGGCGATCGCCGACATCGAGTCCGCGCTGCGCATCCTGCGGCCGGTGCACGACGAGAGCGGCGGCGTCGACGGGTTCGTGTCGCTCGAGGTGGCGCCCGAGCTGGCCCGGGACGCGGCCGGGACCGTGGCGTCCGCCCGCGAGCTGCACGACCGCATCGCCGAGCCCAACCTGTACGTGAAGGTGCCGGCCACCGCCGAGGGCGTGGAGGCGATCCGCACGCTGGTCGGCGAGGGCCGCAACATCAACGTGACCCTCATCTTCGGCCTCGACCGCTACGAGGAGGTCATGGAGGCCTACCTGTCCGGCCTGGAGGCCTGCGACGGCGACCTGGCCCGCGTGCACAGCGTGGCGTCGTTCTTCGTGAGCCGGGTCGACACCGAGGTCGACCAGCGGCTGGAGGCGATCGGCACGGCGGAGGCGCTGGCCCTGCGGGGCAAGGCGGCGGTGGCGCAGGCCCAGGCGGCGTACGGCCGGTTCCTGGCCCGGTTCAGCGGCCCGCGGTGGGAGGTGCTGGCCGCCCGCGGCGCGCACGTTCAGCGGCCGCTGTGGGCGTCGACCTCGACCAAGAACCCCGAGTACCCCGACACGCTCTACGTCGACAGCCTCATCGGCCCGGACACGGTCAACACGATGCCGGAGTCGACGCTCGAGGGGTTCGAGGACCACGGCACCCTGGCCCGCACGGTGGACGCCGACCCCGCCGGGGCCGAGGCGACGCTGGCCGCCCTCGGGGACGTGGGCGTTGACATGGACGACGTGTCCCGCGTGCTGGAGGACCAGGGCGTGGCGTCGTTCGCCAAGAGCTTCGACGAGCTGCTGTCGTCGCTCGGCGCCAAGGCGGAGGACCTGCGCAGCGGGTCGCCGGGGAGCTAGACAGAGCGGCGAGGCGAACGACACGCGGGCCACGCCGGCGCCGCGGGAGGAAGCGTGTACGGCGAACTGGTGGTGGTCGACGACGTGCCGGGCGAGCTGGCCGAGCGCGTCATCGAGGCGTTCCACTCGCGCCCCCACGACGGCTTCTCGCTCACGGTGTCGGGCGGCGACCTGGCGCGGCGCTGCTACGAGCGCCTCGCCGACGACGCCGGCAACCAGATCGACTGGTGGAAGGTCGACGTGTACTGGGGCGACGAGCGTTGCGTCCCGCTCGACGACGGCAACTCCAACTACCGCCTGGTGCGCGAGTCGCTGCTGGAGCGGGTAGGGGCGGTCAACGCCAACTACCCGATGCGCTGCGAGGAGGGCGCCGACCCCTACCAGCTGCGCCTCGGCGAGCTGGGCCGGATCGACCTGATCCACCTGGGAATGGGCCCCGACGGCCACACCGCCTCGCTGTTCCCGGACTCGCCTGCGCTCGACGCCGACCCGGGGCGGCTCGTGGTCATGAACGAGGACCCGTCCGGCCGCAACAACTACCCCCGCATGACACTGACGTTCGCCGGCATCGCCCGCGCCCGCCTGGCGCTGGTGACCGTGGCCGGCGAGGAGAAGCGGCAGGCGATGGCGCGGGTCATCGCGGGCGACGCGGCCCTGCCGGCCAGCCGCATCCGGGCCGACCGCGTGCTGTGGATCGTCGACCCGGCCGCCGCGGGCGAGGCGGGCTGAGGGTCAGACCGTGACCGTCGTACGGGGGGCGCTGTGCCGGCTGGGCGTGACCCGGCCCCGGCGGACGGCGCTCCAGGAGGCGGCGGTGGGCGTGCAGCGCAGCGTCCGGCGCCGCCTGGTGTTCGCCAACGCTGCGGGTGCCCTGGCGGTGCTGACGTTCGTGCGGCTGGCCTCGGGCGACGACCTGGCGCCCCACATGCCCCTGTGGCTGCAGATCGTGGGGCCCCTGGTGCCGGTGCTGTTCCTGGTGGCGCCCGCCTACAAATGGGGGCACCGGGCATACACGCGCACGATCGGCTGGGCGATGGAGGGCCGGGAGCCGACCCGGGCCGAGCGGTTCGCCGTGCTCCGGGAGCCGTGGCGCCAGGCGCTGCGGCCGCTGTTGTTCTGGGTGATCGGGGCCGCCTGCTACGGGGCCGCGGCCGCCGTGTTCGGGGCGGGCGCGATCACCGTGGTCCGGGTGGTGGAGGGCACGATCATCGGCGGCGTCACGACCTGTGCGCTGGCCTACCTGATGATCGAGCGGTCGTTCCGACCCCTGTTCGCCGGGGTCCTGGGCGACATCCCCGAGCCCCGGCCCCGCACGCCGGGCATCCGGCTCCGCCTCCTGCTGACCTGGGCGGTCGGCTCGGGCGTCCCGCTGCTGGCCATCGCCGGGGTGGCGCTGATCGACGGCGACGAGATCCCGACCTACGCCCTTGCCGCCCTGGCCCTGGCCGGCCTGGCGGCGGGGTTCATCGCCACCGTGTCGTCGGCGCGGTCGGTGGCCGAGCCGCTCGACGGCGTGCGCCACGCCCTGTCGCGGGTCGCGGCCGGCGACCTCGTCGTCGGCCTGGTGGTCGACGACGGGGGCGAGATCGGCGAGGTCCAGTCGGGGTTCAACCGGATGGTCGACGGCCTGCGGGAGCGGCGCCAGATCCGGGACCTGTTCGGTCGGCACGTGGGCCACCAGGTCGCCACCCAGGCGCTGGAGCGGGGCTCGGGCCTGCGGGGCGAGCAGGCCGACGCCAGCGTGGTGTTCGTCGACCTGGTGGGTTCGACGGCCATGGCCGAGGTGCTGCCCCCCGACGACGTGGTCAGCACCCTCAACGATTTCTTCGACGTGGTGGTGCGGGCGGTCGACGGCCAGGGCGGGTGGGTGAACAAGTTCGAGGGCGACGGGGCGCTGTGCATCTTCGGCGTGCCCGGGACCCAGCCGGACCACGCGGCCCGCGCGCTGCGGGCGGCCCGGTCGCTGTCGGACGCACTCGAGGAGCTCGCCGAGCGGCATCCGGGCCTGACCGCCGGCATCGGGGTGTCGTCGGGCCAGGTGGTGGCCGGCAACGTCGGCACCGAGGCCCGCTACGAGTACACGGTCATCGGCACGGCGGTGAACGAGGCGTCGCGGCTGACCGAGGTGGCCAAGGGCCGCGCGGTGAAGGTCCTGGCGTCGGCCGAGTCGGTGCGCCGGGCGTCGGGCGAGTCGGGCCTCTGGCACGACGTGGGCACGGTTGCGCTGCGTGGCCGGTCGACGCCGACGGCGATCTTCGAGCCAGTGGTCGAGGAGACCGTCAGCCCGTGAGCGGGCCCCATGTGTCGGCGGGATCCGCCGATAAGGTGCCCGCGATGGAGCACGCCCACCTGCTCGACCTCCCGCCCGGCGAGCTGCTCTCTCGGGCCCGCCGGGTGCGCGACGCGGCGACCGGCAGCCGGGTGACCTACTCGCCCAAGGTGTTCATCCCCCTCACGATGCTGTGCCGCGACCGGTGCGGCTACTGCACCTTCGCGCAGCCGCCGGCCCGGCTCGACAAGGCGTACCTCTCCCCCGACGACGTACTCGCGATCGCCTCCGCCGGCGCCCGGGCGGGTTGCCACGAGGCCCTGTTCACGCTGGGCGAGCGACCCGAGGAGCGCTACCCCGCCGCCGCCGGGTGGCTGGCCGAGCACGGCTACGAGTCGACGGTCCACTACCTGGCCGAGATGTGCCGCCTCGTGCTCGACCGGACGGGGCTGCTCCCCCACGCCAACGCCGGCGCCCTGCACGAGGACGAGCTGGCCGCCCTCCGGCCCGTGGCGCCGAGCCAGGGGATGATGATCGAGACGCTGCGGGCCGACCTCGCCGCCCACCGCGGCTCCCCCGACAAGACGCCCGAGCGGCGGCTGGCCACGCTGGAGGCGGCCGGGCGCCTCGGCATCCCGTTCACCACCGGCATCCTCGTCGGCATCGGCGAGACCCGGGAGGACCGCCTGGCGGGCCTCGAGGCCATCGCCGCCGCCCACCGCCGCCACGGCCACGTGCAGGAGGTGATCGTCCAGAACTTCCTGCCCAAGCCGGGCACGGCCATGCACGCCGCGCCCCCCTGCCCGCCGGGCGAGCACATGGAGGCGATCGCCCTGGCCCGGCTGGTCCTCCCGCCGGACGTCCACGTCCAGGCCCCGCCCAACCTGGCCGACGACTTCGGCGTGCTGCTCGATGCCGGCATCGACGACTGGGGCGGCGTGTCGCCGGTGACCGCCGACCACGTGAACCCGGAGCGGCCCTGGCCTGCACTCGACCGGCTGCGGGCGGTCACCGAGGCCCGGGGCTTCGCCCTGGCCCCCCGGCTCACCATCTACCCGGAGTTCGTGGGCGACCCCGCCCGCTGGCTCGACCCCGCGCTCGTGTTCCCGGTCGGCGACCGTGCCGACGCCGAGGGGCTCGGCCGCGACGATCCCGGGGCCGTGTTCCCCGAGCGCACGATGGAGAACGCGAAGGCGGGCACCGGGGCCGAGATCCTGCTGACGGGCGTCCGTTCCACCGCCTGGTACTCGGGCGCCGACGCCGAGCCCCCCACGATCGTCCCCGGGCCCCGGGGCGCGGTGCGAGGCCGGGTGGCCGAGGTGCTGGCCGGGGTGCGGGACGGGCAGACGGTGGGCGAGGGCGAGATCGTGGACCTGTTCGCCGCCCGGGGGCCCGAGGTGGTGGCGGTGGCCGAGGTGGCCGACGAGCTGCGCCGGGAGGCGGTGGGCGACACGGTCACCTACGTCCGCAACCGCAACATCAACTACACGAACGTCTGCACGTTCAAGTGCCGGTTCTGTGGGTTCTCCAAGGGGCCGCTGTCGCTGAACCTGCGGGGCACGCCCTACCTGCTCACGCTCGACGACATCGCCGAGCGGTCCCGGGAGGCGTGGGAGCGGGGCGCCACCGAGGTGTGCCTCCAGGGCGGCATCCACCCCGACTTCGACGGCGACTACTACATCGACGTCGCTCGGGCCGTGAAGGCGGCGGTGCCGGAGATCCACGTCCACGGGTTCACGGCCCTGGAGGTCACCGAGGGCGCCCGCCGGCTGGGCGAACCGCTCGACGCCTACCTGCGCCGGCTCATGGACGCCGGCCTGCGATCGCTGCCTGGCACCGCGGCCGAGATCCTCGACGACCCGGTGCGCGAGATCCTCTGCCCGGACAAGATCACGACCGACGAGTGGCTGGAGTGCCACCGGGTCGCCCACCGCGTGGGCTTGCGCTCCAACGTGACGATCATGTTCGGGGCGGTGGAGTCGCCCCGGTCGTGGGCCCGCCACATCCTGCGCACCCGGGCGCTGCAGGCCGAGACGGGCGGCTTCACCGAGTTCGTCGGCCTGCCGTTCGTCCACATGGCCGCCCCGATCTACCTGCAGCGCAAAGCCCGCCGGGGCCCGACGTTCCGCGAGGTACTGCTCATGCACGCGGTGGCCCGCATCGCCTACCGGGGGCTCATCGACAACGTGCAGTTCTCGTGGGTGAAGCTGGGGTCCGGCGCCGCGGTCCAGCTGCTGCGGGCCGGCTGCAACGACCTCGGCGGCACGCTGATGGACGAGAACATCTCCCGGGCCGCCGGCGCCACCCACGGCCAGGAGATGACGCCCGAGGGCTTCGCGGAGATGATCGCCCCGCTGGGGCGCACCCTGGCCGAGCGGACGACGCTCTACGCTCCGGTCGAGGGGTTGCCGACCCCCGCCTGACGGCAGCTCTGTCCGGGGACCGGATGACCTACCACCTCGGTGTCGACGTCGGCACCACCTACACCGCGGCCGCGGTCGGCCGTCACACGCGGGCCGAGGCCGTGGGGCTGGGCACCCGCAGCGTGTCGGTGCCGACCATCGTCTCCATGGCCGACGAGCAGTTCCTGGTGGGCGAGCCCGCCGCCCGCCGGGCGATCACCGATCCGCAGCGCGTGGCCCGCGAGTTCAAGCGCCGGGTCGGCGACCCGACGCCGCTGCTGCTGGGCGGGTCGCCGCTGGCGGCCGAGCTGCTCATGGCCCGGGTCGTGCGCTGGGTGGTGGACCAGGTGGCGGTGACCGAGGGCGAGCCGCCGTCCTCGCTGGCCGTCACTCACCCGGCCAACTGGGGCGAGTTCAAGCTCGACCTGCTGTGCCAGGCACTGCGCCACGCCGGCGTCCCCGCCGACCACCTGGTGCCGGAGCCGGTGGCCGCGGCGACGTCCTACGACGACCTGGCCGAGGGCGGGGAGGTGACGTTCCAGGACTTCAGTGCCGCGTGGAGCGCCGCCGACGTGCCGCCGAACGATCCGACCCTCCAGACGTTCCTGACCGCGTTCTTCGGGTGCGCCACGCGCGGCGGCTGATCACCACCACTCCTCGTCGAGGCGGGCCTCGATCGAGCGAACGTTGTCCCGGGTGCAGGCCGCGCACAGGTACTCCACGCCCCGCTCCGACGTGGCCAGCGACCAGCCCTCGGGCAGGCTGCCGTCGGGGGCCTCGGCCGTGGCGCCGCAGCGGGCGCAGGTCGGGTCGGTCGCCATGTTCCGAGCATGGCAGCCATCTGCGAGGCTGGGCACACCATGGACCGAGAGCTCGTACGCGCACTGCTCGACGAGGCCGGCGCCACCCGCAACCGGGACGTGCTGGCCGACATCCTCCGGACCGCCTACGACCTGGCCGGCGACGACGCCGACCGGCTCGACCTGAAGATCACCCGCGATGCGCTACGGGAGATGCGCACGGCCTACCTGCTGTTCGCCCCCTATCGCGACGTGCGCAAGGTGACGGTGTTCGGCTCGGCCCGCACGCTCAGCACCGACCCGCTCTACGCCCACGCCCGCAACCTGGCGTCCGAGCTGGCCGAGTCCGGCTGGATGGTGGTGACCGGGGCCGGCCCCGGGATCATGGCGGCCGCCACCGAGGGCGCCGGGTCCCACCGCAGCCTGGGCGTCACGATCAGGCTGCCGTTCGAGGAGACGACGGTCGGGCCGCTGTCGGGCTCCGACCGGGTCGTCAGCATGAAGTACTTCTTCACCCGCAAGCTGATGCTGATGAAGGAGTCGAGCGGCTTCGTCTCCCTCCCCGGCGGCTTCGGCACGCTGGACGAGACGCTGGAGCTGCTCACCCTGATGCAGACGGGCAAGGCCACGCCCGCCCCTGTCGTGCTGCTCGACGTGCCCGGCCAGACGTACTGGGAGGGCTGGGAGGCCTTCGTGCGGGACGAGCTGGTCGGTCCGGGCTGGGTCTCGCCCCACGACGTGAACCTCTACACGGTGACCGACGACGTCGACGAGGCGGTCGCCGCCATCCGCGGCTTCTGGCGCAACTACCAGGGCCTGCGCTGGGTGGGCGACCGGCTGGTGATACGTCTGCGGGCCGAGCCCACGGACGCCGAGGCGGCCAAGCTGTCCGACGAGTTCGTCGACCTGGCCGACGGCCCGATCGAGAAGACGGGCCCGCTGCCGCCCGAGGTGGCCGACGACGACCAGCCGGAGCTCCCCCGCCTGGTCCTGACGTTCGACGTGCGCAAGGGCGGCCGCTTCCGGGAGCTGATCCGGGCCATCAACGCCCTGGACACCGCCCCGCCCCTGTAGCGGCGTGCGTCTTATGCTGCGCGCCATGTCGGGCACCTTCCTGGACATCATCCCCGTGATCCCCTACCGGGACATCCGTGCCGGCCACGACTTCCTGGTGGACGTGCTGTCGTTCTCCCCCGGCGGCGTCGAGGAGGACAGCGACGGCAACGTCGTCCACGGCGAGGTGCGGGCCGGTGACCGCCGCATCTGGCTGCACGCGGCCCAGACCCAGCTCGCCCCGCCGGGCGACTCCGGTACCGCATCTGCGGGCCTCGTCGTGCAGGTGCCGGACGTCGACGCGCACTTCGCCCGCGCGCAGGAGCACGGGGCCCACATCGTGCGCGAACCCACCGACCAGGACTACGGGCAGCGCGAGTACGGCGTGCTGGACCCCGAGGGTCATCCCTGGTACTTCGCCACGCCGTTCGCCCGACCCGCCGGTCGGTGACGTGACGGGGCGCTCAGGCGCTCACGTCGACGTCGTCGGGCTCGCGGAGGATGCCGATCGCCTTCTCCACCGCCCGGCGGGCCCGGGTCAGCCGGCGCTCGTCGACCGGCAGCTCGGTGCCGCCGGCGTCGATCGACTCGCGCAGGCGCTCGAGGGCGAGGTCGGCCAACTCATCGCTGATGCTCTCGAGCCGCTGGCGGATGTCGTCGAACTCCCCGGCCACGGCCGTCAGGCTACCTGCGCCCCAGTAGCGTGACCGTGATGGCCGCCCCGCCGCCCGACCTCCACGAGTGGGTCACCTTCGACGCCGCCGACGAGCCCCGCACGTTCGCCTTCGACGTCACGTTCCTGACCAGCCCGTGGCGCTGCATCTACGGCGGCGGCTGCCAGGGCGTGCTGACGGCGGCGGCGCCCGACCTCGAGCAGGGCTGCTGCAGCTACGGCGCCCACCTCATCGACGAGGACGACGCCAACGCCGTGCTCAGCGCGGCTGACCGGCTGACCGGCGAGCAGTGGCAGCACCGCCGGCTCGCTGTCCGCCGGGGTGGACCGATCCGCCGTGACCGCAACGGCACCCTGGTCACCCGGCTGGTGGGCGAGGCCTGCATCTTCCTCAACCGCCCCGGGTTCCCGGGCGGCGCCGGCTGCGCCCTGCACAGGGCGGCGCTGGAGGCCGGCGAGCGGCCGCTCGACTGGAAGCCCGATGTGTGCTGGCAGCTCCCGCTACGCCTCGTCGAGTCGACCGACGAGACGACCGGCCAGGTCACCGCCACCCTGCGGGAGTGGAGGCGGCGCGACTGGGGCGCGGGCGGGCTCGACTTCCACTGGTGGTGCACCGAGGCGCCCGAGGCCTTCACCGCCCACGAGCCCGTCTACGTCACGCTCCGGGACGAGATCGTCGAGCTCGTCGGCCAGTGGGCGTACGACCGGCTGGTGGCGCACGTCGAGGCCGAAGGCGGGGCGCGCCCGTCGGAGCGGTTCCTGCCTCACCCAGCACTTCGGCGACGCTGACGGGCAGCGGCGCCTGGGAGGAGCTCGCTAGTCGTCGTCCTCGGCGGAGTCGGCCATGCACCAGGTCGCATGGTCCTCACCGGGCTCGGCCCCGCACTCGGGGCACGGCTCGGCATCCGCCGGATCGAAGATTGCTGTGAGATCGAGGTCATTGCTGCGCTTGAGAGCGCGCGCCTCCTCGAATCGTCGATGTCGACCCTTCTTCACGGGCCAGCTCCCACGTAGGTTGCGTTCGGCGGGAAAGTGTATCGCCGGTCTGACCGGCCGATGGTCCCCGGCAGCATGCCACTCGGGGCGTCCCGACCCATTTCCTATCACGTCCACGCCGGAAAGCGCACGCGGAGGTCCCCTACAGTCGGCCCCGTGACCGCACCGTGGTGGCAAACGGCCGTCTTCTACCAGATCTATCCCCGATCCTTCGCGACCAGCCGCCCATCCGCCACGGGCAACCTGGCCGGCATCGCCGCCCACCTCGACCACCTCTCGTGGCTGGGCGTCGACGCCGTCTGGCTGTCGCCGTTCTACCCGTCGCCGCAGGCCGACTTCGGCTACGACGTGAGCGACCACACCGACGTCGACCCCGTCTACGGCGACCTGGCCGACTTCGACGCCCTCCTCGCGGGGTGCCACGAGCGCGGGCTCAAGCTCCTGGTCGACCTGGTCCCCAACCACACCTCGGACCAGCACCCCTGGTTCCTGGCGGCCCGCTCCCGCCGCGACGATCCGCATCGGGACTGGTACATCTGGCGCGACGGCTCCCCGGACACCCCGCCCAACAACTGGCGCGCGGCGTTCATCCACCAGCCGGCCTGGACCTGGGACGAGGCCACCGAGCAGTGGTACCTGCACCTGTTCCTCCCCCAGCAGCCCGACCTCAACTGGGCGAACCCGGAGGTGGTCGAGGCCATGCACGGGGTCATGCGCTTCTGGCTCGACCGGGGCGTCGACGGGTTCCGCATCGACGTCGTCCACGGTGTCGGCAAGGCCCCGGGCCTGCCCGACGACCCGCCGGACACGACGCTGCCCCACGCCACGCTCAACGACACGGCCGAGAACCACGAGGTCATCCGCGGGATGCGCCGGGTGGTCGACGAGTACCCCGGCGACCGGCTGATCCTCGGCGAGGTGTACCTGCTGGACACCCGCAAGGTCGCCACCTACTACGGCCACGCGGACGAGTTGCAGCTGGCGTTCAACTTCCCGCCGCTCTACACGCCGTGGGACGCCCGCCGGTGGCGGGACCAGATCGCCGACGCCGAGCGCTGGATCGAGGCCCGGGGCGGCTGGCCGACCTGGGTCCTGTCCAACCACGACAACGCCCGCCACCGCACCCGCTACGGGTCCGAGGCCCGGGCGCGGGCGGCGCTGTTCCTGCTGCTGGGGCTGCGGGGGTCGCCGGTGCTCTTCGCCGGCGAGGAGCTGGGCCTGGAGGACGCGTACGTGCCGCCCGAGCGGGTCGTCGACCCCGGGGGGCGGGACGGCTGCCGGGCGCCGATCCCGTGGACACCCGAGCCCGATCACGGCTGGGGCGTGACCGACCCGTGGCTGCCGTGGCCGCCTGATCCTTCCGGGCGCAACGTGACCACCCAGGCGGCCGACCCGGGCTCCGTGGCCCACCTGTACCGGCGCCTGCTGGCGGCCCGGGAGGCGTCACCGGCCCTCCAGCTGGGCGACCAGACCCGGCTGGACGCCCCGCCGCCCGTGGTGGCCTGGCGGCGGACCTCGCCGGAGGGCGTCGGGGGCGACCGGGTGGTGGCGATCAACATGGGCACGGATCCGGTCACGATGGACCTGAGCGGCAAGGTGCTCGCGTCGAGCGACGGGGCCGGCGAGGGTGAGGCGTTCGCCGGGACCCTGGCGGGCGACACGGCGGTGCTGCTGGAGCCGTGACTGGCCGAGCCGTCAGCTCGGGGGCGGCTGGTGGGAGCGGGCCTCCAGCACCAGGCCGCCCTCGCCGTCGAAGGCGATGGCGGCGTTGCCCTTCAGCAGGTCCTGGACCGGCCGGCCGGCCACGTCGGCCCGCCAGCCGGTGAGCAGCCGCGAGGTGCCGTCCTCCCGCACCAGGGCCTCGATGTCGGCCCGGGTGGCGACGAGCGAGGCGTCGAGGTCGGCCTCCCGGCTGAGCTGGCTCACCCACGCCGACGCCAGCGTGACGGCAGGCCGGTTCGTGGAGTCGACGCCCTCCCGGGGCGGCAGCGCCAGCTCGTCCTCCCGCAGCTCCATGCCGGCCTTGACCGCCACCAGCAGCTCCTCGGCGGCGCCGCCCCGCAGGTGGCGGCCGTCGAGCCCTCGGACCCGCGCCAGGTCGCCCCGGCTGCGGGGCGGCCGCTCGGCGATGGCCACGACGGCGAGGTCGGGCAGCACGTGGCGCACCGGGCGGTCCAGCTGGCGCGCCCGCCGCTCGCGCCAGGCCGACACCGCCTGGCCGACGCCCCGGGCGCGACCCTTCAGGCGGCGGGCCTCCTTGATCCTCCACCAGGCCACGTCGGGGTCGAACGGCTCGCCGTGGCGGCGGCGCAGCTCGTCGCACTCGGCGACCGCCCACCCGGTGCGGCCCCGGCCGTCGAGCTCGGTCCGCAGGGAGTCCCACAGGTCGTCGAGGTGCGCGACGTCGGCGGCCGCGTAGGCCAGCGCCTCGTTGCCGAGCGGGCGGCGCAGCCAGTCGGTCAGCCGGTCCGCCTTGGGCAGGACGAGGCCGAGGCGGCGCTGGAGCAGCACGCCGAGCCCCGGGGAGCCGAGCCCGACGAACCCGGCCGCCACCTGCGTGTCCACGAGGTGGCGGGGCCCGATGCCGCAGGCCCGCTCGAGGATCTCCAGGTCCTGGCTGGCGGCGTGCATGATGCACACGGTGTCGCTGTCGAGCAGGGCCCGCAGCGGGGCCACGTCGACGGCCAGCGGGTCGACCACGACGACGTCGCCGCCGGCGGCCAGCTGCAGAGCGGCCAGCTGGGCGAAGTAGGTGCGCTCGCGGTGGAACTCGGTGTCGAGCGCGAACGTCGTGCCCGACGCCGCAGTCTCGACGAAGGCGTCGAACGTCCGCTGGTCGTCGACCCAGCGGTAGGCGGGTGGGCCGGGCGAGGCCGTTACGGCTCCAACCCGGTCGAGTACGGGAGGCCCGCGTCGACCCACGCGTTGGTCCCGCCGGCCACGTTGACGGCGTCGATGCCCTGCGCCCGGTAGAACTCGGCGGCCCGGAGGCTGCGGGCGCCCTTGGCGCAGATGACGTAGACGGTCCCGTCGGTCGGCACGTCGGCGAGCCGGTCCGGCACCGTCGCCAGGGGCACGAGCGTGGCTCCGGGGACGTGGGCGGCCGTGTACTCGTCGGGCTCGCGCACGTCGATGAGCGCCGCGCCGCCCTCGCGCGCGCGGGCCAGCCCCGCCACGTCGATCTCGGGCACGTCCATGGCGTCGCAGGCTAGTGCGCCGGGACGGATTTCTACGCGGGGTCCCCGGTCCGGCGCGTGACCGCGCGCAGAACGTCAAGATCGGCGGGCGTGTCGGCGTCCGCCACGGCGCTCGGCGCCATCGCCACGTCCACGACGCGCAGTGCGGCGGCGGCCACCGCGGCGTGGACCGCCCGCTCACCAGCCGCGAAGGCGGCAGCCAGCGGCGCGGCGGCGCTCGCCCGCCACGCGGCGTGCATCCACTGGCGGCGCCCGCCCGCCACCGGCACGGCCACGTCGCCCTCGAGTGCGGCGTCGAGCGCGGCCACGGTGGCGGACACCGCGGCCGGGTCGGGGCCCACCAGGTCGCAGGCGGCCACGAACACGATCGGCGCGTCCCCGGCGGCCGCGGCGGTCAGCGCGGTCAGGATGCCGGTGAGCGGCCCCTCCCCCGGCGCCTCGTCCGGCACGCCGGCCAGGCCGAGCGCAGCCAGCGCCGGCAGGTCGCCGCCGACCGCTGTGACCGGGTCGGCCCCGGCCTTGCGGAGCGCATCGGCCACCCGCAGGGCCAGCGCCCGGCCGTCCACCTCCATCAGCGCCTTGTCGCGGCCCATGCGCCGGCTGGCGCCCCCGCACAGCACCGCGCCGGCGAACGTCATCCCACCCCGCCGTAGCGGGCCTCGACACCGCGGCTGCCGCCGTGGGCCGCGCCGGCCGCCGCAGCCGCCAGGTCGGCCAGGAACTCGTCGGCCACCGCGGCGTGGGACGGGGACACGATGGCGTGGAGTCCACCCTGCTGGCGGTCGAGGTGCCAGCCGCGGTCATCCATGACGTCGCCCACCGCGCCGATGTCCACGCCCTCGCGGTCCGCCGCGATCTCCACGACGCCCGGGATCGGGTCGCCGGTCACCCGCAGTCCGTCGATGCCCTCGATCCCGGCCCGCAGCCGAGCCGCGGTGTCCCGCACCTCGCGGGCCAGGCGCAGGTAGCCCTCCTCGCCCAGGTGGTTGAGCGTGGCCCAGGCGGTGGCGATCGGCGCCGCCGGCCGGGTGCCGGCGGCGGTGGCCGAGCCGTAGAGGCCGCCGGGCCAGCCGTCGTACAAGAAGTACTGGCGGCGCAGCAGGTCCCCGTCCCGGTGGAGCAGCAGCGAGGCGCCCTTGGTGCACCAGCCGTACTTGTGGACGTCGGCCGACAGCGAGGTGACGGCCTCGACGCGGAAGTCCCAGGGAGGGACGGGCTCGCCCAGCCTCTCCAGGAACGGCAGCAGCCAGCCCCCCAGGCAGGCGTCGGTGTGGCACAGCGCCCCCCGCTCGGCGGCGAGCGCCGCCAGCTCGGGGATCGGGTCGACGACGCCGTACGGGTAGCAGGGCGCCGAGCCGACGACGAGCGCGGTGCGGTCGTCGACCGCGGCGGCGGTGGCGTCCACGTCGGCCCGGCCGTCGGGGCGGACCGGCACCCGGACCTCGGCGACGTCGAGGTAGTGGCATGCCTTGGCCAGCGCGGGGTGGCCGGTTTCGGGGACCACGACCGTGGGCTCGGCGATGCCGCGGTCGCGGGCGTGGTCGCGGGCCACCTGGACGGCCAGGAACAGGCTCTCGGTGCCCCCGCTGGTCAGCTTGCCGGCGCGGGGGTCCGCGTGGACGAGGCCGGCGCCCATGGCCACGACCTCGCGCTCCATGCGCAGCAGGCTGGGGAACGCAAAGGGGTTGAGGTAGTTCTCGTGGAGGTACTCGCGGGCCACCTCCTCCTGGAGGCGCTCGAGCTCGGGGTCGACGGGGTTGTAGACGAGGCTGAAGGTGCGCCCGCCCCGCCAGTCGGCGTCGTCGCCGCGCCCGGCCCGGACCTCGGCCAGCAGTTCGCCGGCGGGCCGGCCGCGCACCGGGAGCGTCCCCTCGTCGACCACGTCAGCCCCCGTAGCTCATGCGGGTGTCCTCCATGCGGAGCACGGGCGTGTCCTCGGCCTCGGAGAAGGCGCAGTCGACGACCTCGCCGACGAAGAACGTGTGGCCCCCGACGTCGACGGCCTGGCGGACCGCCGCCGCGATCCAGGCCACCGCCTGGTCGAGGATCGGCGCCCCCGTCGGCCCGTCGTGGACCCCGAACCCGTTGAGCGTCCCGGCCTCCGGATCGTCCTCCACGGGCTTGGTGAACTTGCGCACGATGGCCCGGTCCTCGCGGGACACGGTGTTCAGCGTGTAGCTGCCGCCCTCCGCGATCAGCTGGTGCGTGACCGCCGTCTTCTCGACCGAGATGCCGACCAGCTTGGGGTCGAACGACACCTGCGTCGCCCAGTTCAGGGTCATGAGGTTCCGCCGCGATCCGGCCCGGGAGCCGACGACGTAGAGCCCGTAGGGCAACGACCAGAGCACCCGCCGGCGCAGCTTGTCGTACTCATTCTGCGCCTCCTCGCCCTCCACGTGGGGCGGGAAGGGCCCGATCGCTCCGGTGCCTCCGGGTGCAGCCATGTGCCGAAGCTAGCGGGATCCACTCCGGTCCCATGGTTACGGGCATGCCCTCGAGGTCGGCCGCGATGTCGGGCAAAGCCACGTTGACGGTGGTGGCACCGAGCGGGCGGCGATGTTCGCGCCGCCTCCGCCAAGCGGGTCGTGAATCGAGCGTCTGGGCCCCGGTCACAGGCAGTAGCGATGCGGGTAGCGTCCACGGACGATGGCTGAGCTCGTCGCCGGGCGACTGCGACGGTTGGGAGAGGACCTCGAAGAGAACGGGTTGCGCCCGGAAGGATCCGATGCTTTCCGCGCGCTGCTGCTGGAGGAGATCGATCACGCCCTTCGCCCGGTCGTTCACGAGCGACGCGTCGCGAGCAGCGGCGCAATTCTGGAACCCAAGTCGGATCCCGCCACATGGGCAGCCGGGACGCTGCTCGACATCACCC
>Ga0209382_10000697_pt1 | contig 54407 bp, 57 predicted proteins | sample SoiMetdeltSBSDD5_FD_187599 | JGI IMG/M metagenome (GOLD analysis project Ga0209382, IMG submission 187599) | Bulk soil microbial communities from a Populus tree surrounding site in Tennessee, USA - Soil MetaG P. deltoides SBSDD5 (SPAdes) (version 2) | ecosystem: Environmental > Terrestrial >...
GCGGGGCCGTGGTCGGCGGGGCCGTGGTCGGCGGCGGGGCCGTCGTTGGTGGTGCCGTGGTCGGCGGGCCCGCGGTCGGCGGCGGGGTCGTGCCCGGCGGCGGGGTCGTGCCGGGTGGCTGGGGGACGCCGGCGGGAGCGGGGACCCCGGGGACGGCCTCGGGGCCCGACGGCGGGGTGGTGTCGCCGCCGGTGATGGGGTTGATCGACTCGATCAGGCCGCCGACCCCGGTGACCACCGGGAAGCTGGCGCCGCCGGTGGGGGTCGGGGGCTGGGAGGAGGCGGCCGACGACCCGGGCGGCTGGCCGCCCTGGCCGCCCCCCCCGGCCGACCCGCCGGACGGGGTGGAGGTCAGCGGGGTCTCGTTCTCGGCGGCCCCGGCAACGCCGCCGCCGAGCTGGGTGCACCCGGGCGCGCACGATCCGCGGTCGCTGAGACCGAGCACCAGCAGCAGGCCCATGAGGGCGATGACGGTCGCCGCCCAGATCCGGACCCGGCGCGGCCGGGAGGGACGCCAGGCGGCGGCCTGGGAAGGTCGGGCGGCGGGCCGGACCGGCACCGCCGCCGGCTCGGCGGTGGTGTGGCGCGACCAGGCGGCGATGATCGCCGCCTCCAGCGACCCAAGCTCGGGCACGGGCGTGTTCAGCAGCCTCGACAGCTCGGCGATCTCGAACGGGCGGTGCAGGTACCGGCGCGCCCCGTCGGGCGGGAGGTCGGGTCGACGCTCGTCCTTGTCGAGCAGCATGATCAGGGGGCCGTCGTAGCGTTCGCGGACCTGCTTGTAGGTGAGGTGACGGGTGTGGGGCTGGCTGTCCAGGATGACGTTGGCCACCTGGGGTGTCGACCACCCGGCCAGGGCGGCCGCCACCGACTCATGGTGGGCGATGCGGTCGCCGTTCGAGACCAGCGCCCGCATGGTCAATGCCAGTCCGGTATCCCTCGACAGCAGGACAACCTGACGTTCCACGACCACCGTCCCGTCCGTCCCCCGACCGGATCGCGACGAACGGCCCGATGGAACCGGTCATCGCACAGAAGCAGCATAATTGCATACTCGGCCGAGGAAAGTCTCTACGCCGATTGCACGAGGAATCAGGCGGGCCTGGGCGGTTCGACGCCCGCGTCCGGTTCGCGGACGCCCGAGGGGAACCGGGCGAAGCCCTTCCAGGCCAGGCCGGCCAGCTCGTCGGCCAGCTCGGCGGCGTCCAGGGGCCGGCGCTCGTCCAGCCACCAGCCGGCCGCGCCCTCGGCCATGGCCACGATGGCCGCGGCCAGGGCCCGCGCCCTCGGGGCGGCCAGGCCGGCCTCGGCGGCGATGATCGTCGCCACCCGGCCGGCCGCCCAGCGGCGGAAGGCGGTCACCTGCTGCTGGAAGTCGGCGTCGAGGCCGAGGGCCTCGGTGAACAGCAGGCGGAAGGCGTCCTCGTTCCGGTCGACGAAGTCGATGTAGGCCCCGAACCCGCGCCGCAGGCGCTCCTCGTTGTCCTCGGCCTGGCTGAAGGCGGTCTCCAGCTCCTCGGTGAGCCGGCCCAGCTCGCTGGCCAGCAGGGCCTCGTACAGCGCCCGCTTGGAGGTGAAATGCTGGTAGAGCACGGGCTTGGTCACGCCGGCGGCCTCGGCGATGGACTCCATGGAGGCGCCCCGGTAGCCGTCGCGGGCAAACAGCCGCCTGGCCACACCCAGCAGCTGGGCCTTGCGCTCGGCCGCCCGCAGCCGCATGCCGATGGGCACGCTCACCGGTTCCACCCCCTTGCACAGAGCTCCACGGTCCCGCATCCTACCGTTCAGTAGGTTACCGAGCGGTAACCCAGCGGTACGGGGGAAAGGACCTGTCCATGATCGGCTTCGCCCTCTCCGAAGACCAGGTGGCCGCCCAGAAGTGGGCCCGCGAGTTCGCCGAGAAGGAGATCCGGCCGGTCGCGCCCCACTACGACGAGACCGAGGACTTCCCCTGGCCGGTCCTTTCCAAGGCGGCCGACATCGGCCTGTACGGCATGGACTTCTACCGGATGGTCGGCGAGGACGAGACCGGCATCCTCCAGCCCCTGCTCGTCGAGGAGCTCTGCTGGGGCTGCGCCGGCATCTCGCTCGGCATCTTCGGCAGCGGGCTGCCGCTGGTCGCCCTCATCGCCAGCGGCACCCCGGAGCAGGTCACCCGCTGGTCCCCCGAGCTGTTCGGCACCCCGGCCGAGCCCAAGGTGGGCGCGTTCGCGGTCACCGAGCCGGGCGCCGGCTCCGACGTCTCCAGCCTCCGCACCCGAGCCGTCCGCGACGGTGACGACTGGGTCCTGAACGGCCAGAAGGTCTTCATCACCAACGGCGGCATCGCCGGCGTCCACGTGGTGGTGGCCACCGTCGACCCGACCCTCGGCCACCGCGGCCAGGCCAGCTTCGTGGTCCCGCCGGGCACGCCCGGCCTGCGCCAGGGCAAGAAGGAGAGGAAGCTCGGGATCCGCGCCTCCCACACCGCCGAGGTGCTGCTGGAGGACTGCCGCGTCCCCGCCGACTGCCTCCTCGGCGGCTCCGAGCGGCTCCAGGCCAGGCTGGACCGGGCCCGCAACGCCCAGGCCGGCGGCGCCGGCTCCGGGACCCAGGCCGCCGCCCGCTCCCGGGGCGGCTCGGGCGCCCTGGCCACCTTCGAGGCGACCCGCCCGGTCGTCGCCGCCCAGGCCGTCGGCATCGCCCGGGCCGCCTTCGAGTTCGCCCGCGACTACGCCCGCGAGCGGGTCCAGTTCGGCAGGCCGATCGCCGCCCAGCAGGCCATCGCCTTCAAGCTGGCCGACATGGCCACCGAGATCGACGCCGCCCGCCTCCTGGTCTGGCGCGCCTCCTGGATGGCCCGCAACGGCATGGGCTTCTCCCACGCCGAAGGCTCCATGTCCAAGCTCAAGGCCGGCGAGGTCGCCAGCCACGTCACCGACGAGGCCATCCAGATCCTCGGCGGCTACGGCTTCATCCGCGACTTCCCCGTGGAGAAGTGGCACCGGGATGCCAAGATCTACTCGCTCTTCGAGGGCACGTCGGAGATCCAGCGCCTGGTCATCTCCCGCGCGAACGGAGGGATGGCCTGACCGAGGGAGGGACATGGGCGAGGTCGAGCACTACCCGGAAGGGACTTTCTGCTGGGTCGACCTGGGGACCGACGATGCTCCAGCGGCCAAGCGGTTCTACGGCGGGCTGTTTGGGTGGGAGTTCGACGACCTGCCGACCGGCGAGCAGGGGACCTATTCGATCTGCCGGCTGGACGGGAAGGCGGTCGCCGGGCTGTACGACCGGGCCGAGCGGCCCGGGTGGGGGTCGTACATCAAGGTCGAGGACGTCGACCGGGCCGCCGGCAGGGCGCGGGGGCTGGGTGCCGAGGTGCTGGTGGAGCCGTTCGACACGCCGGGGGGCGGGCGGGTGGCCACCGTCCGCGACCCGGCGAGGGCGGCGGTGTCGCTGTCGCGGCCGGGGGAGGGCTTCGGGGCCGAGGTGGTGAACCAGGACGGGGCCTGGACCTGGAACGAGCTGGTCGCCCCCGACCTGGGCGCGGCCACCAGCTTCTACGGCGAGCTGCTGGGATGGGCCTCGGCCCCGATCCCCGGGGCGGTCGCGCGGACCAGCTTCAGCCTGGGGGAGCTGCTGGTCGGTGGCGGGCACGCCCCCATCGGGCCGGAGGACCCGACGCCGCGCTGGACGATCTCGTTCTGGGTGGCCGACGCCGACCGGTGTGTCGAGCGGACCACCGAGCTGGGCGGTGGGGTGGTGCTGGCGCCGATGGACATCCCCGTCGGCCGGTTCGCGATCGTCAGCGACCCCGGCGGGGCGGCCTTCACCGTGGCCGCCGTGCCCGGCGGACCGCTGCGGGGGGCGGACGGCTCCTAGCGCCTGGACCCGGCGCCGGCCGGCTGGGGCTGGGCCTCGGGGGCCGGGCTCCGGGCCACGCCCAGCGGGCGGCGCCGCTCGGCCATGCCGAGCAGCAGCATGTGGACCACGAACAGCACCGACGAGCCGGCCAGGAACAGGATGCTGGGCAGGTACGGGCTGCCCGGGTCGCGGTAGGCGAAGGTCGTCTTGGGGGCGAAGTCGGGCTTCTTGAGGCCGGAGTCCTCGGGCGGGGCCTTGGGCGAGATGACGATCGCGGCCACCTCGGTGCCGTCCTGGATCGTGTAGAAGGTCTTGGCGTCGAGGTTGGTCACGTCCAGCTCGTCGCTGGAGTCCTCGACCTTCTTGTTGGTCTCGGTGATCAGGTCCTGGACCGCCCGCTGCCGGGCCGTGTCCAGGTCGGCCTTGAGCTTTTCCTGGGCGCTGCCGGCCTCCACCTCACCCGCCGGGGCCGCCTGCCAGTCGTTGCCGGCCTGGCCATGGAAGTCCCGCACGCTGTCGTAGGTGCTGGCCTGGGGGTCGTCGATGGTGAAGAACTTGAACGTCGGCTGGGTGCCCTTGGGGCCGGTGAGCGGCGTGGTCCCGGGGATGCCGAACAGCCACACGGCCGAGAGCATCATCAGGAAGCCGAAGAAGGCGGTGCCCGCGATCAGATAGCCCCTGAGCGCGCCGAAGTTGGAGGCCAGCAGCATCCACACCGACCCGGGCAGGAACACGAAGCCTGTCAGTACGACGAGGAGACCCTTCACAGGCGCTGACGCCTCCTTGGCTGCCTACTCGGCACGGGGACCGCCGGCGGCCTGGAACTCGAGCAGCGGCCGCTTCTTGTTGTCGCTCTGGATGGACAGGATGTAGTTGACCAGGTCGGTGATCTGCTGGTCGTTCATGGGCCCCCCGTAGCGGACGCCCCAGGTCGGCATGGGCGTCGGCGGCCGGCCCTTCTGGATGGTGGTCCAGGCGACCGTGGCCACGTCCTCGTCCGGGTGCCGCTGGTAGACCTCGTGCAGGTTGGGGGCATGCACGTCGGTCGGCTTGGCGCCCTTGACCCCGGGGGTGACGTAGCGCTTGACCGTGCCGCCCTCCGCGTCGGGGCCGTGGCAGCGGGCGCAGAACTCCTCGAAGGTGACCCGGCCGAGGCGTACCGACTCGGTCTGCTCCTTGGCCGCGGCCGCCTCCTGGCGGGCCGGCTCGCGCAGGTACAGGAACGGCAGGAGCACGGCCAGGAACACCGTGAGCGCGACCCCGGCGATCTGGTAGTTCTCCAGCAGCCGGCCCTCCAGGGCCTCGTCGGTCGGCCCGGGGCGGCGCGACGGCGGCGCCGCCGGGCCGGCCTGGCGGGCCTTGTCCCTGGCCGAGCTGATCACGATGATCAGCGCGAAGAACAGCAGGATGGCGGAGACGACGGCCAGGATGAGGACGGTGGTCCTGCTCATCGCTCAGCCCCCCCCGCCGCCGACGCAGTGGGGGCCCTGGAGCTCCTGCCCGGTGGTGTTGGTCCCGCGGGGCGGGCCGGTGATGATCTTGGAGGTGTCGACCACGATCTGGCCGCCCGAGGTGGTGATGGCGAAGCGGTCCAGGCCGCGGGGGGCCGGGCCCTCCTTGTACTCGCCGGCCTGGTTGTACTTGGAGCCGTGGCAGGGGCACTCCCACCACTGGGCGGTGGGACACCAGGGGACCCGGCAACCGAGGTGGACGCAGCGCTGGTAGAGGGCCATGAACCCGCCCCCGGCGACGTCCTTGTAGATGCCCTGGGTGTCGTCCGCCTCCTTGTAGGGGACCAGGTAGAAGCGGCCGTCGGGCACGTAGGCGTAGCCGTCGTTGGCCTTGATGTCGCCGTTGATGCTCTCGGGCGTGCCGGCCTGGATCTTGGTGCCGAAGCCCTCGGTGAGGTTGGGCCACAGGAAGTAGACGGTGCCGGCGCCGAACCCGGCGACGGCCGCCCCGAGCCCGGCCAGCCAGGCCGTGCGCAGGAACGACCGCCGGCTCACCTGCGGTTTCTTGGCCGGCGGGCGAGGGGTGGCCGGTCGTACCCCCTGCGAGATCGCCATCGATTCCCTTTCCTGGGTTCCTAGAACTCGAAGAACAGACAGGTCTTGTCCGGATGGACCGGGGTCGAGCAGGTCTGGGTCCACGGCCACACCCACTCGAAGCTCGGCCCACGGAAGAACGAGCCGGAGAGCACCAGGACGGACCAGAACATCATGAACATCGTGAACATCAGGACGGCCAGCTTGCGGTTCTCGGGCCGCATCGACGGGTTCTTGTCGAAGTAGGGCGTGGCCGCGAGCACCAGCAGGGCGATCCCGGGGATCGTCACCCCGGCCACCATCGGGTGGAAGTAGCGCAGCAGCTCCTGCAGGCCCAGGAAGTACCAGGGCGCCTTGGAGGGGTTCGGGGTCAGGTTGGAGTTGGCCAGCTCCCGCAGGGGCGCGTTGACCACCACGGAGAACACGGTCACGAACGCGAACATCGCGAACGCGGCCACCGCCTCGCGCAGCAGCAGGTGGGGCCAGACGTTGACCTTGTCCTCCTGGCGGGCCTCGGCCCGCTGGATACCCTCGGGCGGGACCATGGCCAGCAGCCGGTGGGTCTCGCCCTGGCGGGCCGCGGCCCCGGCCTGGCCGGGCAGGCCCTTGGTGGCCACCGCGGCCGCCACCCGGGCCGCCCGCTCCTCGGGGGTGAGCCGCCGGCCGCCGTTGCCCGGGACCGCCGCCGGCCTGGCCGCCGGCGCGGCCGGGGCGGCCGGCGCCGCCGCGGCCGGCGGGGCCTCGGTGGCCACCGCCGCCGGAGCCGGAGCGGCCTCGGCGGCGGCCGCCGCCGGCCCGGCCGCCTGGCCGTCGCCCTGGAGCGAGGCCCGGTTGACCCCCCGAGCCTTCCGGGCGGCCACCGACTTGGCCTTGGCCCTGGCCGTGCGCTCGGACTCGCCGGCCGCGATCAGGCGGTCGTAGGTTTCCTGGTCCGGCTGGATGTCGTCTGCCATCGGAACCTCGTTCCCCCCTAGAGCGGCCCCGAGATGCCGCCGTCCTTGCGGATCCGCCAGAAGTGGACGGCCAGGAAGATGGTCGCCACGAACGGCAGCGCCAGGACGTGCAGCACGTACCAACGGATGAGGGTCGACGGCCCGATCTCCACCGAGCCGAGGAGCACGAACCGGACCTGGTCCCCGAGCACCGGGGTGTAGCCCATCATCGAGGTGCCGACGGCCACCGCCCAGATGGCCAGCTGGTCCCAGGGCAGCAGGTAGCCGGTGAACGACAGCAGCAGGGTGAGCAGCAGCAGGATCACCCCGACGACCCAGTTGAACTCCCGCGGCGGCTTGTAGGCGCCGTGGTAGAAGACCCGGGCCATGTGCAGGAACACCGTGAACACCATCAGGTGGGCCGCCCAGCGGTGCATGTTGCGCATCAGCTGGCCGAAGTTGACCGAGGTCGACAGCGCCTGCATGTCGTTGTAGGCCAGCTCCTGCCCCAGCCCGGCCGTCGGCCGGTAGAAGAACATCAGGAAGATGCCGGTGATGGTGAGCAGGATGAACAGGAAGAACGAGAGGCCGCCGAGGCAGAAGGTGTAGGTCAGCTTCAGCCCGTGCCGCTTCACCTTCACCGGGTGCAGGTGGTACAGCACGTTGTTCATCATGGCCAGCGCGCGGTCCCTGGAGGTGTCGCGGTACCCGGGCCGGTAGATCGACCCGGGCCGGAAGATCGACTTCCAGACCTGGGAGTCCCTGGTCTGCTTCCAGAGCTCGCCCGGCTTTGGCGGCTTGGGCGGCCGAAGCTTCAGCGCCACACGTCACTCCTCGTCGAAGAGGCCAACCTCAGACCCATACCTATCCCTTGGCCGCCGCCTTGCCCTCGCCCACCCGGGCGTACCAGAGGGCGCCGGTGGGGCAGCGGTCGATGCAGATGCCGCAGCGCACGCACTCGTTGTCGTCGATCACGAACAGGGCGTGCGACGACTGGGCCAGGGTGGTGACCTCCTGGCTCTGGCCGTCGGCGACGATGTCCGGGGCCAGCATGTAGATGCAGTCCCAGGGACACACGTCCTCGCAGGCGCGGCAGAGGATGCACAGCTCGGGGGAGAGGGCGATGTGCCGGCGCGGCTTCACCCGCTCCTGGAGCCAGTTGGGGTCGACGGTGGCCAGCGTGTAGTCGTCATGGATGCTTGGCTTGTTCGGGTTCACCGGTCGATCCTTCCGCGCCGCCTGCTACCTGTAGCCACCGGTGGCCTCGCGCTTCTCCTCACCGGCCGGCAGCGTCCTGGGGTTGCGCCTGTTGTAGGCCCGGACAGCCAGGCCGAAGCCGGTCAGCGCCAGGCCGTACCAGAGCACCACGATCACGTCGCGCACCATCTGCATGGGCAGCACCAGCTCGCCCAGGCCGTAGGGGACGGTGAACGTGCCCGTCCACTTGAGCGTGCCGTCGGCGAAGTAGAGCCAGAAGGACGGGATCACGGCCATGGTGACGAACATCAGCACCCAGATGGCCATGGTGACGAGCACCAGCTTGACCCAGTGCTCCCCCTCGTCCCTCGGTCGTACCAGCGACACGCCAGCGGCCTCCCACCGTCGAGCGACTCGATCGTCCCCACTGCCAGCATCCTAGCATTGCATTCGGGTCCCGGCGGCTACACTCGAAGCCCATCCTGTCGTCGAGCAAGCCGAGGTCACCATGCCGCGCCGCACCACCCTCGCCGTGGTGGCCGTGGCCGCGGCCGCGGCCGTGGCCGCCCTGGTCGCGGTGGCCGGCGGCGGGGGCAAGGGCCTGGCTCCCGAGGCCGCCACCGGGCAGGTCGAGCTGGCCTCCTCCAGCGTGGCCGTGGTCCCCGAGGCCGAGCGCCCGCCCCTGCCCGCCTTCGCCGGCCGGACCCTCGACGGCCGCGAACTCGACCTGGCCAGCCTGCGCGGCCATCCCCTGGTGCTGAACTTCTGGGCCTCGTGGTGCGGCCCCTGCCGGGCCGAGCAGGAAGGCCTGGAGCTGGCCAGCAAGACCCTGGCCGGCAAGGACGTGCGCATGGTCGGGGTCAACATCCGCGACGACCAGGGCGCGGCCACCTCCTACCTGGAGGAGTTCGGCGTCGGCTACCCGTCGCTGTTCGACCGGCCGGCGGTGCTCTCGGCCCGCCTCGGCGCCCTCGGCCCCCAGGCCCCGCCCTACACCCTGGTCGTGGACGCCCAGGGCCGGGTCGCGGCCCGGGTGTTCGGGGCCCTGCCCGGCGGCGAGCCCAGGCGCCAGGCCGCCCTCCTCACCGACCTGGTCGAGCGGGTGACCGGGGCTTGAGCTGGGGCGAGCGGGCGCAGCAGATCGTGGTCGACGGGAACCTCCTGATCGCCATGGCCGTGGCCGCCCTGGCCGGGTTCGTGTCGTTCGCCTCCCCGTGCGTGCTGCCGCTGGTGCCCGGCTACCTCTCCTACATGTCGGGGGTGAGCGGCCAGGACGTCGAGCAGCGGGGCGACCGCCGGGCCGGCCGGGTGGTGGCCGGGGCGGCCCTGTTCGTGCTCGGGTTCTCGCTGGTCTTCGTGGCCCTGGGGGCGGCCCTGGGCGCCGTCACCTCCTGGCTGGTCCTGAACCGGAACCTGGTCACCCGGGTCGCCGGGGTGCTGGTGATCGTCATGGGCCTGTTCCTGGCCGGGGTGATCAAGCCCGGCTTCCTGTACCGGGAGCGGCGACTGCGGGCCGACAAGGTCCCGGGCGGCCTGGCCGGCGCCCTGCCGCTGGGGATGGTCTTCGGGCTCGGCTGGACGCCCTGCATCGGCCCGACGCTGGGCGCGGTGCTGGGCCTGGCCGCGGTGGGCGGCGGCGGGGCCCGCCGGGGGGCGCTGCTGCTGTTCGCCTACTCGATCGGGCTGGGCCTGCCGTTCCTGGTGGCCGCCCTCGGGTTCCGGCGGGCCCTGGGCCGGTTCCCGGCCCTGCGGGCCCGCTTCCGCTTGTTCGAGGTGGCCGGGGGCGGGATGCTGGTCGTGATCGGCCTGCTGCTGCTGACCGGCCTCTGGGACACCCTGCTGACCCAGCTCAAGATTTGGTCCGGGTCGATCACCCTGCCGCTGTAGCGAGGTCCCTGCCCTTGGCCGTCGAGCTCCGACCCCCACCCGCCCGCCCCGACCGCAGGGGGGGCGGCCGGCCCGGGCTGGGCGACACCCTGCGCCAGGCCTGGCGCGAGTACCGCTCCATGCGGACCGCCCTGGTCCTGCTGGTGGTGCTGGCCGCGGCCTCGATCCTGGGCAGCCTGTTCCCCCAGGAGGGCGTCAGCCCCCAGCGGGTCGACCAGTACTTCCTCGACCACCCGGCCCTGGCCCCGGTGATGGACCGCCTCGGCCTGTTCGACGTCTTCGGCTCCGCCTGGTACATGGCCATCTACCTGGCCCTGCTCGGGGCCCTGGTCGCCTGCCTGGTCCCGCGGAGCCGGGCCCTGTACCGGGTGCTGCGGTCCCGGCCGCCCCGCGGCGGCGACCTGGCCCGCTACCGCACCCGGGCCGCCTTCGACACTCCGGCCTCCCCCGACCAGGCCATGGCGGTGGCCCGCCGGACCCTGCGCCGCTCCCGCTACCGCCTCGCCGTCCATGACGGCGGCGAGCTGGCCGGGGAGAAGGGCTACCTGCGCGAGGTGTCCAGCATGCTGTTCCACGTGGCCCTGCTGGTGCTGCTCGTGGGGTTGGCCTTCGGCAAGGCCTACGGGTACCGGGGCCAGGCGGCCATCGTCGAGGGCGAGACCTGGGCCAACGCCCGGGTCGGGTACGACAGCTTCAGCCCCGGCCGCTTCTTCGGGCCCGAACGCCTGGCCCCCTTCCAGCTCCGGCTGGACGACTTCACCAACTCCTTCTATGCCAACAACACCCCGCGGGCGTTCGTCTCGCACCTGACCGCGCTCGACCTGAACGGCCACGAGCTCCAGTCCCAGCGGGTCGCCCCCAACCGGCCCATGACCGTGGACGGGGTGCGGGTCTTCCAGTCCGACTACGGCTACGTCCCGGTGGTGTCGGTGCGGGACGCCAAGGGCAAGGAGCTGCTCGCCCCCCAGGAGGTCCTGACCCTGCGCGACCCGGCCTCGGAGGTCTCCAACGGCGCGGTCAAGGTCACCCGGGCCACGCCCCAGGTCGGCCTCCAGGTGGTGATGTTCACCGGGCTTCGCACCGCCCCCGACTGCCCGTCCGGACTCGACTTCTGCAACGACCCCCGGCTGAGCCGGCCGGTCCTGGTCGTCCTCGCCTACCAGGGCGACCTGCAGGCCGACCGGGCCCAGAGCGTGTTCACCCTCGACCACGCACGGCTGCGGCCGCTGGGGGACCGGCCCCTGCTGCTCGGGCCGGGCCAGTCGGGCAAGCTGGCCAACGGCATGGTGGTGTCGTTCACCGGCCTCAAGCAGTACAGCGTGTTCACCCTGGCCCGCGACCCGGGGGTGCCGGTGGTGGCGGTGGGCGCCGCCCTGCTGCTGTGTGGCCTGGTCCCCTCCCTGTACGTGACCCGCCGCCGGGTCTGGGTCCGGGCCACCCCGACCGGGCCCGGCACCACCCGGGTCGAGCTGGCCGGGCTCGCCCTCCAGGGCAAGGCCGCCTTCGAGGACGAGCTGGCCCGCCTCGCCCAGCAGGTGGAACGGGGTACGCTTGGCATCGTGCCCGACCGCCCCGGGTAGGGAAGGAGCCGCATCATGTCGCCGGCCTCACTGGCCACCGCCTCGGACACCCTGGCCTGGCTGGCCGTGGTCAGCTACGTGGTCGCGGGCGCCCTGTTCGGGCTCGAGTTCGCCTACCGGCTGCGCTGGCTGGGGGTGGCCGGGCTCGCCGTGACCGTGGCCGGGCTGGCGGCCAACGTGGGCGCGGCCGTGACCCGCGGCCTGGCCGTCCACCGGGTGCCGTGGGGCAACATGTACGAGTTCTCGATCATCGTCGGGATCATCACCGTGACCGGCTTCCTGGTCTGGGTGTCCCGGCGGCCCGAGATCCGCCCCCTCGGGGTGTTCGTGCTGCTCCCGGCGGTGCTGGCCATGGCCCTGGGCGGCCTGGTGTTCCGGGTGCCGGCCGGCCCCCTGGTGCCGGCGCTCAACTCCCGCTGGATCGTGATCCACGTGGCCGCGGCCATCACCGGCTCCTCGGTGCTGTGCCTGGCCGCCGTGTTCAGCATCCTGTACCTGGTCAAGGACCGGGTGGAGCGCCGCCAGCGCCCGCCGGCCCCGCCGCTGGTCGCCGGGGCCGCCCGCACCGCCGACCGGGTCGAGGTCGACCAGGCGGTGGCCCGCCACGGGGGCGTCTGGGACCGGATGCCGTCGGCCGACACCCTCGACCATCTCGCCTACCGGACGGCCGCCTTCGGCTTCCCGATCTGGACCTTCGCCATCATCGCCGGGGCCATCTGGGCCCAGTCGGCCTGGGGCCGCTACTGGGGCTGGGATCCCAAGGAGACGTGGTCGTTCATCAGCTGGACGGTGTTCGCCGCCTACCTGCACGCCAGGGCCACCGCCGGCTGGCGCGGCCGGCGCGCCGCCTGGCTGGCCATCGTCGGCCTGGCCACCCTGCTGTTCAACTTCTACGCGGTCAACACCGTCATCGTCGGCCTGCACAGCTACGGCGGCCGCTAGGGCCGGCCCGACCCGAGCGGGTCCGGCCCTGGCTGGTCCAGCTCGGCTACGACTGGGTCGACAACGACGGCCGCCGGGGTACGATGCCACTCCCGGGCCAGCGCGGCGTTCTATTTGGCTCTAATCGGGAGTAGACCCTAACGGATCGGGGTTCGCCAGGCCCGATAGGCCCAAACGTTCGAGGAGAACGGCAGATATGCCGAACAAGGTGGTGCCGATCCATGAGGGGGCCGAGCCGCTGCGGGCGTCGCTCGACGACACCGACCTGGCGATCGTCCGGGCCCTCCAGGCCAACGCCCGGGCCACCTACACCGAGATCGGCAAGGTGGTCGGCCTGTCGGCCGCCTCGGTCCACGAGCGCGTCCACCGCCTGGAGGACCGCGGCGTCATCCGCGGCTACCACGCCGAGGTCGACCCCGAGCTGCTCGGCCTCGACGTGCTGTCGCTGGTCAGCGTCCTGCCCAGCGACTCCATGGACGCCGCCACCACCGAGGCCGCCCTCGCCGCCATCCCCCAGGTCGAGACCGCCTTCACCGTGGCCGGCGAGGACAGCCACCTGCTGGTCGTCCGCACCCGCTCGATCGCCGAGCTGTCCGAGGTCCTCCAGCGCCTCCAGGGCGTCGACGGCGTGGCAAGGACCCGCACGGCCGTCGTCCTGGCCACCCCCGTCCGCCGCCCCCCCACGGTGTAGGTGCGTCGATGACCACCGATCACCCCGCGCCGGCGGCACAACGGACGGCCGAGGGCGTCCAGCGGATGTTCGACCGGGTCGCCCCCCGCTACGACCTGGCCAACACCGTCTTCTCCCTCGGCCAGGACAGGGCCTGGCGGAAGGCCGCCGCCCGGGCCACCCGCCTGGCCGCCGGCGAGCTGGCCGTCGACGTGGCCTGCGGCACCGGCGCCCTGACCCGCGAGCTGGAGACCGTGGCCCCCGGCGCCCTGGTCGTGGGGATGGACTTCTCCCAGGAGATGCTCAAGCGGGCCGCCCAAGGCCGTTACGTGGCCGCCGACGCCCTCCAGCTCCCCCTGGCCGACGCCAGCGTGGACGTGGTCACGATCGCCTTCGGGCTGCGGAACCTGCCCGAGCCGGGCCAGGGCCTGCTCGAGTTCCGGCGCGTGCTGCGGCCCGGCGGCCGCCTGGCCGTCTGCGAGTTCTCCCAGCCGGTGGTGCCGGTCTTCCGCGACGTGTACCGCCGCTACCTGACCCGGCTCATGCCGGTGGCCGCCCGCCGTCTCACCTCCGACCCCGAGGCCTACCAGTACCTGGCCCGCTCCATCGGCGCCTGGCCCGACCAGCCGGGCCTGGCCCGCTGGCTCCAGGAGGCCGGCTTCGACGAGGTCGCCTGGCGCGACCTCAGCGGCGGGATCGTCGCCCTCCACCGCGGGGTGGCCCGCCCAGGATGATGGCCTCGAACCGTTTGCCGTGACACACTGCGCGCCCTACACTCCAGTCGACGCACTTGTGCGCCGATTCACAAAGGGACGCGGCCGCGAGGAGGCGAGGTGAGCGACGCCTACGACGCGCTGGTCATCGGCGGTGGGCCGGGGGGCTCGGCGACCGCGTTCCACCTGGCCAGGGGCGGCGCCCGCGTCTGCCTGGTCGAGAAGCAGACCTACCCCCGGGACAAGGTGTGCGGCGACGGGCTGACCCCACGGGCGGTCCGGGCGCTCGACCACATGGGGCTGCGCGAGGAGTACCGGGGCTGGTCGCGCAGCGCCGGGCTGAAGGTCCACGGCGGCGGGCACGTGATCGAGCTGCCCTGGCCCGAGCTGGAGGACTACCCGTCGTTCGGGCTGACCCGGCCCCGCGGCGACCTGGACCACCTGCTGGCCCGGACCGCGGCCAAGGCCGGGGCCGAGCTGTGGGAGGCCACCGAGGTGGTCGAGCCCCTGGTCGAGCGCGGCCTGGTTCGTGGGGCGGTGGTGCGGCGCGAGGCCGAGGATCCCTTCGACCTCCGGGCCGAGGTGGTGGTGGCCGCCGACGGCGCCTCCAGCCGGTTCGCCCAGGCCCTGGGCCTGCGCCGGGACGACCAGCGGCCCATCGGGGTGGCCATCCGCCAGTACTACCGCTCCGACCGCGACACCGACCCCTGGATCGACTCCTACCTGGAGCTGTGGAAGGGCGACCATCTGCTGCCCGGCTACGGCTGGGTGTTCCCGCTGGCCGACGGGACCGTCAACGTCGGCTGTGGGCTGCTCAACACCTCCGAGGGCTTCCGCAACACGAACTACAGGGACCTGCTCAAGGGGTGGCTGCCGACGATCGGCCCCGAGTGGGGCTTCACCCCGGAGGACGCCGTGGCCAAGCCCCGCTCGGCGCCGCTACCGATGGGGGCCAGCCGCCACCCGCCGCTGCACCGCGGCGTGCTGTTCGTGGGGGACGCCGCCGGGCTGGTCAACCCGTTCAACGGCGAGGGCATCGACTACGCCATGGAGTCGGGCCAGCTCGCCGCCCAGGTCGGCCTCGAGGTGCTGGAGAGCGGCGACCGCACCCGCCTGACCGCCTACCGGGCCGCGCTCGAACGCGGGTTCGGCTCCTATTTCACCCTCGGCCGGGTGTTCGTCCGGGCCATCGGCCACCCCCAGGTGATGAAGGCCTGCGCCCGCTACGGCCTGCCCCGGCCGACGCTGATGAAGCTGGTCCTGAAGCTGATGGCCAACCTCTACGAGCCGGCCAGGGGCGACGCCACCGACCGGATCGTGCGGTCCATGGTCCGACTGGCGCCTTCGAGGTGAGGGTCGTGCCCGCCCAAGTTTGCGCGGTCTCCGGGAGCGGCCATAGGCTGGCGCTGCCGCCGTCGGCCCCACGCTCGAGGTGTGTTGGAGGCTGCCCGTGAACCTCGGTGCCTTCGCTCCGATCCTGGCCATGCTCGTGCTGGCGACCGCCTTCGCGGTCATCTCGATCATCGTGTCGGCGTTCATGGCGCCACACCGGCCGACGCCGGCCAAGTACTCGGCCTATGAGTCGGGCATCGAGCCCGGCCGGCTGCCGAGGGGTGAGCGCTACCCGGTCAAGTTCTACCTGACCGCGATGCTGTTCGTGGTCTTCGACGTGGAGGTGATCTTCCTCTACCCGTGGGCGGTCGTGTTCCGCCAGCTCGGCGTGTTCGGCCTGGTCCAGATGGGCATCTTCGTCGGGCTGATCCTGATCGCCTACATCTACGACTGGAAGCGCGGCGGATTGGAGTGGGACTGACCATGCAGACTGGGAGCGGACTCGACAAGCTGCCAGGCGGCATCCTCGTCACGACGGTGGAGAAGCTGGCCAACTGGGCCCGCAAGGGCTCGCTGTGGCCGGCCACGTTCGGGCTGGCCTGCTGCGCCATCGAGATGATGGCCGCCGGCGCCGGCCGCTACGACCTGGCCCGGTTCGGCATGGAGGTGTTCCGGGCCTCGCCCCGCCAGGCCGACCTGATGATCGTGTCCGGGCGGGTGTCGCAGAAGATGGCTCCGGTGCTGCGGACCATCTACGACCAGATGCCCGAGCCCAAGTGGGTCATCTCCATGGGCGTCTGCGCCACCTCGGGCGGCATGTTCAACAACTACGCGATCGTCCAGGGGGTCGACCAGATCGTGCCCGTGGACATGTACGTGCCCGGCTGCCCGCCCCGGCCGGAGATGCTGATCGACGGCATCCTCAAGCTGCACGAGAAGATCATGAAGGGCGAGCCCCGTTCCAAGCTGGTCCTCGAGGAGGCGGGGCGGTGACCACCGAGAACGGGTTCCGGCCCTCCGACGCCCTCCAGCCGGTCCTGACCGGCCTGCGCGAGCGCTTCGAGGACGCCATCCTCGAGGTCGGCGGGCACCGGGGCGAGGTCGTGGTCGAGCTGGACCGCGAGCGCCTGGTCGAGGTCTGCACCTGGCTGCGCGACTACCCGGCGGCCCGTTTCCGGCAGCTGGCCAGCCTGACCGGGATCGACTACCTGAAGTACGACGACCGGCCCGAGCGGCTGTGCGCCGACTACAACCTCTACTCCTTCGACCACAACACCCGGCTCCGGCTCAAGGTCCGGGTGACCGTCGAGGACCCGCACATCCCGTCGGTGACCGGGGTCTGGCCGGGGGCCAACTTCCCGGAGCGGGAGGCCTACGACTTCTTCGGCATCCGCTTCGACGGCCACCCCAACCTGGTCCGGATCGAGATGCCCGAGGACTGGAAGGGGTACCCGCAGCGCAAGGACTACCCGCTCGGCGGGGTCGACGTCGAGTACATCGGCGCCCACATCCCCCCGCCGGACACCAGGCGGTACAAGGGAGGCTGGACCAGCACATGAGCGAGGTCGATTCGCCGGACGTCGACCGGCCGACCAGCGAGCTGGTCGACGAGGTCGTCGTCCGCCCGGGCGAGGCCCACGACCTGCCCCCGACCCAGGCCGCCGAGCACGTGTCCATGAACGAGCGGCGCGTCCACCAGGTGGTGGCCATGGGCGGCGGCGACTGGGCCGAGGTCACGGCCAGGGCCGAGGCCGAGGGCCAGGACGACGTCATGATCATCAACATGGGCCCCCAGCACCCCTCCACCCACGGGGTGCTGCGCCTGGTCGTCGAGCTCAAGGGCGAGGAGGTCATCAACCTCCAGCCGGTGGTCGGCTACCTGCACACCGGCATCGAGAAGTCGATCGAGTACCGAACCTGGGTCCAGGGGGTCACCTTCGTGACCCGCATGGACTACCTGGCCCCGATCTTCAACGAGACCGGCTACTGCCTGGCCGTGGAGAAGCTGCTCGGCATCGAGGCCCCGCCGCGGGCCCAGGCCCTGCGGGTCCTGATGATGGAGCTCAACCGCATCTCCTCCCACCTGGTCTGGCTGGCCACGACCGGGCTGGAGCTCGGCGCCCTCTCGATCATGCTCTACGGCTTCCGGGAGCGGGAGGAGATCCTCGACATCCTCGAGGACGTCACCGGGCTGCGCATGAACCACGCCTGGGTGCGGCCGGCCGGGGTCTCCCAGGACCTGCCCGAGGGCACCGAGGACAAGGTCCGCGCCTTCGTGCGCGACATGCGGGCCAAGGCCGACGAGTACGAGACCCTGCTCACCAACAACCCGATCTGGCTGGAGCGGACCAGGGGCATCGGCCAGCTCTCCCTGGAGGAGCTGATCGGTCTGGGGGTCACCGGGCCGATGCTGCGGGCCGCCGGCCTGGAGCACGACCTGCGCAAGGCCCAGCCCTACTGCGGCTACGAGCAGTACGAGTTCGACGTGCCGACGGCCACCGGCTCCGACGTGTACGCCCGCTACCAGGTCCGGCTGGCCGAGATGCGCGAGAGCCTGCGGATCGTCGAGCAGGTCCTGGACAGCCTGCCCGGCGGGCCGGTGATGTCGACCGACCCCAAGATCGGCTGGCCGGCCAAGCTCGCCCTCGGCCCCGACGGGCTGGGCAACTCCCCGGCCCACGTCCAGCACATCATGGGCGAGTCCATGGAAGCCCTGATCCACCACTTCAAGCAGGTCACCGAGGGCATCAAGGTGCCCAGGGGCGAGGTCTACGTGCCCATCGAGTCGCCCCGGGGCGAGCTCGGCTACCACGTCGTCTCCGACGGCAGCAACCTGCCCTACCGGGTCCACGTCCGCGACCCGTCGTTCATGAACCTCCAGACCGGCACCCCCATGGCGATCGGGCTGCTGGTCGCCGACGTCATCGCCGCCATGTCCTCCATCGACCCGGTCCTCGGCGGCGTCGACCGCTGACGCCCACAAAGGAGCCCCCCACCGCCGTGCCCCTGTCCGACCAGACCCTGACCCGGGCCGAGGAGCTGATCGCCCGCTACCCGCTGCGGCGCTCGGCCCTGCTCCCGATCCTGTTCCTGCTCCAGGCCGAGGACGGCTACGTGTCGCCGGCCGGCGTCGCCCAGGTGGCGGAGCTGCTGGGGCTCACCAAGGCCGAGGTCGGGGCGGTGGCCACCTTCTACACCATGTTCCGGCGCCGCCCGGTCGGGAAGTACCTGGTCTCGGTGTGCAAGACCCTGCCCTGCGAACTGCGCGGGTCGCGGGAGATCTCGGCGGCGCTCTGCGAGCGGCTGGAGGTGCCGCTCGGCGGCACCGACCAGAGCGGCATGGTCACGGTCGAGGAGGTGGAGTGCCTGGCCGCCTGCGACGGCGCCCCGGTGGTCCAGGTCAACACCGAGAACTACGAGCGCCTGACCACCGGGCAGGTGCTGGAGGTGCTGGAGGCCCTGCTCCGCGACGAGGTCCCGCCGCCGACCTTCGCCGCCGACGGGTCGGTCACCGAGCCCTCCACGGCCGGGCTGCACTGGCGCCTGGCCGGCCTCGGCGACCCCCCGGCCACCCTGGGCGCCGGCGAGCCGGCCGCGACCGGGCGGAGCATCGGGCGCGAGCCGTCCCCGCCCGAGTCGACCGAGCAGCGCGAGGCCGGCGAGCCCCAGCCCGAGGAGGGCGCCGGCGCGGCCGCCCCCGAGCGGGGTGACACCCCATGACCGACCAGGTCAAGGTGCTGACCTCCCGCTGGGGGGACCGGCGGGCCCACGAGATCGACCGGTTCGGCGAGCTGGACGGCTACGCCAGCCTCGACGCCGCCTTCGAGATGTCCCCCGAGGACCTGGTCCAGCTGGTCAAGGACTCGGGGTTGCGGGGCCGGGGCGGGGCCGGGTTCCCCACCGGCATGAAGTGGGGGTTCCTGGCCAAGGGGACCGGCAAGCCGACCTACCTGGTGGTCAACGCCGACGAGAGCGAGCCCGGCACCTTCAAGGACATGGAGCTGCTCGAGCGCGACCCGCACGCCCTGGTCGAGGGGGTGATCGTCTCCTCCTACGCCATCGGCTGCCGCAACGCCTTCATCTACCTGCGCGGCGAGTGCGGCTGGCCGGGCCGCCGGCTCCAGGCGGCGCTCGACGCCGCCTACGACCGGGGCCTGCTCGGCCGCGACATCAAGGGCTCCGGGTTCGACCTGGACGTGGTCCTGCACCGGGGCGCCGGGGCCTACATCTGCGGCGAGGAGACGGCCCTGCTGTCGTCGTTGGAGGGCCAGCGCGGCCAGCCCAAGCTGCGCCCGCCCTTCCCAGCCGTCGAGGGCCTGTACCGGGCCCCGACCACCGTCAACAACGTCGAGACGATCGCCACCGTGCCCTGGATCGTCCGCAAGGGCGTCGACTGGTTCCGGTCCATGGGCAGCGAGAAGTCGCCCGGCCCCAAGCTGTTCAGCGTCTCCGGCGACGTCGTCAACCCCGGCAACTTCGAGTTCCCCCTGGGGGTGCCCGCCGGCGAGGTCATCATGGGCGCGGCCGGCGGGATGCGCGACGGCAAGGCCCTCAAGGCCTGGACCCCGGGAGGGTCCTCGACGCCGATGCTGACCGCCGACCATCTCGACACACCGATGGACTTCGAGGGCATCGCCGGCGCCGGCAGCCTGCTCGGCACGGCCGCGCTGATGGTCTTCTCCGAGGACGTCTGCATCGTCAGGGCCTGCCTCAACTTCACCGAGTTCTACGCCCACGAATCCTGCGGCAAGTGCACCCCCTGCCGGGAGGGCACCGACTGGATGCGCAAGATCCTCGGCCGGCTGGAGTCCGGCCAGGGCCGCACCGAGGACATGGACACCCTCGAGGACATCTGCGGCTCGATCTTCGGACGCTCGTTCTGCGCCCTCGGCGACGGGGCCACCAGCCCGGTCGTCTCCGCCCTGAAGCACTTCCGCGACGAGTTCGACGAGCACGTCAGCGGCGGCGGCTGCCCCTTCCCGGGCACGCGCGTCGCCGTCGGCGCCCATTAGGAGCCCTATGCCCGACAAGCCGAGCACCGTGAAGGTCACCATCGACGGCCAGGAGCTGGAGGTTCCTCCGGGCACGCTGGTGATCCGGGCCGCCGAGCTGCTGGGCACGATCGTCCCGCGGTTCTGCGACCACCGGCTGCTGGCCCCCCTCGGGGCCTGCCGCCAGTGCCTGGTCGAGGTGATCGGCCAGCGCAAGCCGCTGACCGCCTGCACCACCACCGTGACCGACGGCATGGAGGTCAAGACCCAGGTCACCTCGGAGGTGGCCAGGGCCGGGCAGGAGGGCAACCTCGAGCTGCTGCTGATCAACCACCCGCTCGACTGCCCCATGTGCGACAAGGGCGGCGAGTGCCCGCTCCAGGACCAGACCCTGGCCCACGGGCCGGGGGAGACCCGGTTCATCGAGACCAAGCGCCGCTACGAGAAGCCGGTCAAGATCTCCGAGACGGTCCTGCTGGACCGCGAGCGCTGCGTGCTCTGCGCCCGCTGCACCCGCTTCTCCAACGAGATCGCCGGCGACCCGTTCATCGAGCTGTTCGAGCGGGGGGCGCTGGAGCAGGTGGCCATCTTCGAGGACGAGCCGTATGCGAGCCACTACAGCGGCAACGTCGTCCAGATCTGCCCGGTGGGGGCGCTGACCTCGCCCTCGTACCGGTTCCAGGCCCGGCCGTTCGACCTGACCTCCACCGACGGGGTCTGCAACCACTGCGCGTCCGGCTGCAACCTGCGCATCGACGCCCGCCGGGGCCTGGTCACCCGCCAGCTGGCCCGCGACAACGACGACGTCAACGAGGCCTGGAACTGCGACCGGGGCCGCTACGGCTTCGCCTACGCCCAGTCGCCGCAGCGGGTGCTGGTCCCGCAGCTGGCCGAGGAGGGCAAGCTGCGCACCGCCGCCTGGTCCGAGGCGCTGCGCCGGGCCGCCGACGGCATCCGGGCGGCCAAGGGCAAGGGGGTCGGGGTGCTGGTCGGCGGCCACCTCACCGACCAGGACGCCTACGCCCTCCAGAAGCTGGCCCGGGTCGCGCTGGGCACCAACAACGTCGACGCCCGGGCCTGGCCCGAGGACGAGGCCGCCGCGGCCGCCGCCGCCCGGGTGGCCGGGCGCGGCCCGGACGACGGCATGCCGACCTACCGGGACCTGGAGTCGGCCAGGGCGGTCGTGGTGGTCGACCTCGACCCGCGCGAGGAGTCGCCCATCCTGTGGCTGCGGCTGCGCAAGGCCGCGCTGCGCCGGGGCGTGCCGGTGGTCGCGGTCGGCTCGCGGCCGGGCCGGCTGGCCGAGTTCGCCACCGTGGTCGCCACCCGCCCCGGCGGCCAGGCCGAGGCCCTGGAGCGCCTGGGCCGGGGAGAGGGCGAGGCCGGCAGGCTGCTCACCGGCGACGGCGAGGGCGAGGTCGTCGTGCTGGCCGGCTGGCGGGGCGGGGCCACCGGCGGCCTGGCCGCGGCGGCCCGGCTGGCCGCCATGCTGGGCGGGCGGTTCGCCTGGGTGCCGCGGCGGGCCGGCGACCGCGGGGCCCTGGACGTCGGCGCCCGGCCCGGACTGCTGCCCGGCGGGCGGCCGGTCGGCGACGCCGCCGCCCGGGGCGAGCTGGCCGAGGCCTGGGAGGCCGAGCTGCCCGAGGCGCCCGGCCTGGACGGCCCGGCCATGGTCGCGGCCGCCGCCGCCGGCGAGCTGGGCGTGCTGGTCCTGGCCGGGGTCGACCTGCTCCGCGACCACGGCCCGCGTGAGCTGGCCGAGCAGGCTCTGGAGCGGGCGTTCGTGATCGCCGTCGACCACGAGGTCAACGACACCACCAGCCAGGCCGACGTGCTGCTGCCCGGGCTGGTCCACGCCGAGACCGAGGGCACCTTCACCGACTGGGAGGGCCGGGTCCAGGCCACCCACCGGGCCGTCCCGGTCGGCGGGTCGGCCCAGGAGATCTGGGACCTGGCCGGCCAGCTCGCGGCCCGGCTCGGGGTCGACCTCGGCCTCACCGGGCTCGACAAGGTCGCCACCGAGACCGAGCGCTACCGCCGGCCGCCGGCGGCGCCGGTGGCCGCGGCGGAACCTCACCCGCCGGCGGCCGCGGCGGAACCTCACCCGCCGGTGGGCGGGCCCCCAACCGGGAGGGTAGCCGCCGGGGGGGCAGGGGGCGAACCGTTGTCCACAGGCCCCGAGGAGGGCGACGGCGACGGCCTGGCCCTGGTCACCTACCCGCTGCTGCTGGACGCCGCCTCCATGCTGGCCCGGGCGGCCGACCTGAACCGCGAGACCCCCGACGCCTTCGTCGAGCTGCACCCCGACGACGCCGGCCGGCTCGGCCTGGCCGACGGGGCCACCGCCGAGGTCGACTTCGGTGAGGACCGCACGGCCCGGCTGCCGGTCCGGGTGGCCCCGACGGTCGCCCCCGGCTGCGCCTTCGTCCCGGCCAACCAGCCCGACCTGGCCGTGCGGGCCCTGCTCGGCCCCGCCCCGGCCCTGCGGGTCACGGTCACGGCGGTCGAGGAGGCGGCCGCATGACGGGGACCGCCTGGGACGTGCTCATCATGCTCGTCAAGGTCGTGGGCGTGTTCGCCGCCCTGATGTTGACCGTCCTGCTGACCATCTGGCTGGAGCGGCGCATCGTCGCCTTCATGCAGACCCGGGTCGGGCCCAACCGGGTCGGCCCCTTCGGCGTCCTCCAGAGCCTGGCCGACGGCATCAAGCTGTTCTTCAAGGAGGACGTGCGGCCCAGCAACGCCGACAGGATCCTCTACGCGATCGCCCCGGTGATCATGATGATCCCGGCCTTCCTGGCCTTCTCGGTGATCCCGTTCGGGCTCGCCTTCGGCAGCCAGCGGGCCCAGCTCACCGACCTCAACGTGGGGCTGCTGTTCGTGCTGGCCATGGGCAGCCTCCAGGTGTACGGGATCGTGCTCGCCGGCTGGGCCTCGGGCTCGAACTACCCGCTGCTCGGGGCCATCCGCTCCTCGGCCCAGATGATCAGCTACGAGATCGCCCAGGGGCTGTCGCTGGTCGGGGTGTTCATGACCGCCGGCACCCTGTCGGTCGCCGGCATCGTCGCCGCCCAGCAGGGCGACCCCCTGCTCGGCTTCATCCCCCGCTGGTACGTCATCTTCCAGTTCCCGCTGTTCCTGGTGTTCCTGCTGGCGGGCATCGCCGAGACCAACCGGGCCCCCTTCGACCTCCCCGAGGCCGAGTCGGAGCTGGTCGGCGGCTACCACACCGAGTACTCGGGGGTGAAGTTCGCCCTGTTCTTCCTGGCCGAGTACCTGAACGTCATCACCGTCTCGGCGGTGGCCACGACCGCCTTCCTGGGCGGCCCGGACGGGCCGGCGCCCGACTTCCTGCCCTGGCTCTGGCCGATCCTGTGGTTCATGGTCAAGGTGTTCTTCTTCATCTTCATCTTCATCTGGCTGCGCGCCACCCTGCCCCGGATGCGCTTCGACCGGCTGATGGACTTCGGCTGGAAGGTACTGATCCCGGTCGCCCTGGCCTGGGTCGCGGTCACCGCCGTGGTCCTGGTGGTCAACATCAACCTGCCCCGGCCGGTCCTGCTCGGGGCCATCGGCGTGCTGCTCGTCCTGCTGCTGCTGTCGTTCCTGCTGCCCTCCTCGGACAAGGACAAGGCCGACCGCACCGCCCCTGGAGGTTCGACCCCATGATGCCCGGCGAGATCCTGAAGGGGCTGTCGGTCACCTTCCGGAGCATGTTCCGCAAGCGCACCACCACCCAGTACCCGGAGGAGAAGAAGCCGACCTCGCCCCGGTTCCACGGCCGCCACCAGCTCAACCGCTACCCGGACGGGCTGGAGCGGTGCATCGGCTGCGAGCTGTGCGCCTATGCCTGCCCGGCCGACGCCATCTACGTCCAGGGGGCCGACAACACCCCGGAGGCGCGCTGGTCGGTCGGGGAGCGGTACGCGGCCATCTACCAGATCAACTACAACCGCTGCATCTTCTGCGGGCTGTGCATCGAGGCCTGCCCGACCCGGGCCCTGACCATGACCAACGAGTACGAGCTGTCCTCGCCGACCCGCCAGGGCCTGGTCTACGACAAGCCCGACCTGCTGGCCCCCGTGCCCGCCGGGGCCAAGGCCCCGCCGCAGGTCGACGCCGAGGACGGCCCGCCGGCGATCGCCCGCTACGGCCCTCAGGCGTCGGTCTCCCAGGAGTCGGTCGAGCCCGTCTGGGCGCTGCTGCGCCAGCAGGAGAGCCGCCAGGCCGACCGGGAGCTGCCCGCGGACGACGAGGTGCCCAAGTGACCCCGGTCGTGGCCGCCACCGCCTCCGAGCAGGCCGAGCTGATCGTGTTCGTCGTCCTCGCCCCGCTGGCCGTGGTCGCCGCCGTTGGCATGGTGCTGAGCCGCAACGCCGTCTATTCGGCCCTGCTGCTGGTGGTCAACTTCTTCTGCCTGGCCGGGTTCTACGTGCTGCTCGAGGCCCAGTTCGTGGCCGCCGTGCAGGTGATCGTGTACGCCGGCGCGATCATGGTGCTGTTCCTGTTCGTGCTGATGCTGCTCGGCGTCGAGCGCCACGAGGCCCTGCAGGAGACGATCAGGGGCCAGCGCCCGGCGGCCGTCCTGCTCACCCTGGGGCTGCTGGTCGCCATCGTGGCCGCCCTGGCCGCCGGGGTGTTCGACGCCGAGCCGTCCAGCCTGGCCGCGGCCAACGAGGGCGGCAACGTCCAGGCGGTCGGGCGCCTCTTGTTCACCCACTACACCTTCGCCTTCGAGGCCGCCGGGGTCCTGCTGGTGGTCGCGGCCGTCGGCGCCCTCGTCCTCGGAAAGCGGCAACGGCCATGAGGGTCGGTCCCGGCGCGTACCTTCTCCTGTCGGCCGTGCTGTTCGGCATCGGCGTGGTCGGGGTGCTGATCCGGCGCAACGCCATCGTGGTGTTCATGTGCGTCGAGCTGATGCTGAACGCGGTCAACCTGTCGTTCATCACCTTCGCCAAGACCAACGGCGCCCTGGACGGCCAGGTGCTGGCCTTCTTCGTGATGGTGGTGGCCGCCGCCGAGGTCGTGGTCGGCCTCGGCATCCTTGTCGCCATCTTCCGCAAGCGCTCGTCGACCTCGGTCGACGACGTCAACCTGCTCAAGGGGTGACGGTGTCCTGAACGCTACCGGCGCGACCCGCCTGATCTGGCTGCTCCCGGTCCTGCCCCTGGCCGGCTTCGCGGTCAACGTGCTGCTCGGCCAGCGCCTGCGGGCGCTCGCCGGCTGGATCGCCACCCTGGCGGTGGCGGCCGCCTTCGTGGTCGCCGTGGCCGCCCTGCTCGAGCTGCTGTCGCAGCCGGCCGACGCCCGGACCCAGATCCTGCGCGGCTACGAGTGGTTCGTCTCCGGCGACCTGCGGGTCGCCTTCGACCTGCGCTGGGACCCCCTGTCGGCGACCATGGTCCTGGTCGTGACCGGCGTCTCCAGCCTCATCCACCTGTACTCGGTCGGCTACATGGAGCACGACGATCGGCGCGAGACCTTCTTCGCCTGGCTCAACCTGTTCGTGGCCTCCATGCTGATCCTGGTCCTGGCCCAGAACTTCCTGGTCATGTTCCTCGGCTGGGAGGGGGTCGGGCTCTGCTCCTACCTGCTGGTCGGGTTCTGGTTCAACCGGCGGCTGCTGCTGGTCAACCCCCTGGGCCGGCTGGTCCCGGGCCAGCCGGACGACACCCGCGAGGTCTGGGCCCCGCCCGCGGCCAAGAAGGCCTTCCTGGCCAACCGCATCGGCGACGTCGGCTTCCTGCTGGCCATGTTCCTGACCTTCGCCACCGTGGGCAGCCTCGACTTCGACGTCGTCTTCGGCAAGGCCGGCGGGCTGGCCTCGGGCACGGCCACGGCCATCGCCCTGCTGCTGTTCCTGGCCTGCACCGGCAAGAGCGCCCAGTTCCCGCTGTACGTCTGGCTGCCCGACGCCATGGCCGGCCCGACCCCGGTGTCGGCCCTCATCCACGCCGCCACCATGGTCACCGCCGGGGTGTTCCTGGTCGCCCGGGCCCACGTCATCTTCGAGGCCTCCGGCACCGCCCAGACGGTGGTCGTGCTGGTCGGGGCGGGCACCGCCCTGCTGGCCGCGATCATCGCCATCGGCCAGGACGACATCAAGAAGATCCTCGCCTACTCGACCATCTCCCAGCTCGGCTACATGTTCATCGGCGTCGGGCTGGGCCCCATCGGCTACGCCGCCGGCATGTTCCACCTGGTCACCCACGCCTTCTTCAAGGCCCAGCTGTTCCTCGGGGCCGGGTCGGTGATGCACGGCAACGACGAAGACACCGACATCAAGCACTTCGGCGGCCTGCGCTCGGCCATGCCGCTCACCTTCTGGACCACCATGGCCGCCTGGGCGGCCATCATCGGGGTGCCGCTCGCCTCCGGCTGGTTCTCCAAGGACCAGATCCTGGACGCCGCCTTCGAGCACGGCGGGGTCGGCCTGCTGGCCTGGGTGGTCGGGGTGCTCACGGCCGGGCTGACCGCCTTCTACATGTCGCGCTATGTGTTCCTGACCTTCTTCGGCGAGCGGCGCTGGCCCGAGGGCCGCCACCCCCACGAGTCGCCGGCGGTCATGACCCTGCCCCTGGTCGTGCTGGGGTTCCTGGCCCTGGTGGCCGGGCTCGCCCTCAGCACCATCACCGGCGAGGGCGGCCGCATCCAGACCTTCCTGGAGCCGGTGCTGGGCGGACCCGCGGAGTACGAGTCGACGGCGGCCGCGCTGGCGCTGTCGGTCGTGGCCACCGGGATGGCCGCGGTCGGGGCGGTCGTCGCCTGGCTGCTCTACATCCGCCCCTTCGACTGGCTGGCCCTTCGCCGCCGCCACGCCGGGGCCTGGCGGGCCCTGGCCGACCGGCTCTACGTCGACCAGGTCTACGAGTTCTTCACCGTCAACCTGGGCCGGGCCCTGGCCGCCTTCCTGGCCCGCACCGTCGACCAGCGGGGCATCGACGGCGCCGTCAACGGCGTGGCCGAGGTGGTCGGGGACATGGCCCGCGGCGGCCGGCGCCTCCAGTCCGGCCTGGTCCGCAGCTACGCCCTCGGCGTCCTCGGGGGCGCCGTGCTGATCGTCGCCTTCCTGGTGTTCCGGCCATGACCCCCTCGTCCCTGGAGCCGCCGCCGTGCTGCTGACCGCAACCCTGTTCGCCCCCCTGGTCGGGGCGCTGGTGGTCGCCTTCGTCCCCGAGGCCAACCATCGCCTGGCCCGGCTGGTGGCGCTGGTGGCCGGCCTGGCCGCGCTGGCCCTGGCGGTGGTCCTGGCCGCCCGCTTCCGCACCGGCGAGGCCGGGTTCCAGCTGGGCCAGACCGCCGAGTGGGTGCCGGCCTTCGGGGTCAGCTACCGGGTCGGGGTCGACGGGGTCAGCCTGCCCCTGGTCCTGCTCACCACCGTGCTGACCCCGCTGGCCATCGCCGGCTCCTGGCGCATGGCCGACCGGCCGCGCACCTACCTGGCGCTGCTGCTGGTCCTGGAGACGGCCATGCTCGGCGTGTTCGTGAGCCTGGACCTGTTCCTGTTCTATGTGTTCTGGGAGGCGGTGCTGGTCCCGGCCTACTTCCTGATCGGCTCCTTCGGCGGACAGCGCCGGGTCTACGCCGCGGTCAAGTTCTTCGTCTACACCCTGCTCGGCGGCCTGCTCATGCTGGTCGGCATCATCGTCCTGTTCTGGCTGCACCAGAAGGCGACCGGGACCGCCACCTTCGACTACGAGGCCCTGGTCGACTTCGACAAGGCGCCGACCACCCAGCGCTGGCTGTTCGCGGCCTTCTTCGCCGCCTTCGCCATCAAGACCCCGCTGTGGCCGTTCCACACCTGGCTGCCCGACGCCTACACCGAGGCTCCGACCACCACCACCGTGCTGCTGGCCGGGGTCATGTCCAAGCTCGGCGTCTACGGGTTCCTGCGCATGGCCCTGCCGCTGTTCCCCGACGGCGCCCGCTGGGCCCAGCCGCTGCTGCTGACCCTGGCCGTGGTCGGGATCCTCTACTGCGCCCTGGTCGCCACCATGCAGCGCGACTTCAAGACCCTGGTCGCCTACTCGTCCGTGTCCCACCTGGGCTTCATCGTGCTGGGCATCTTCGCCTTCAACATCCAGGGGCTCCAGGGCGGGGTGTTCTATATGGTCGCCCACGGGCTGGTCATCGGCGGGCTGTTCTTCGTCACCGGCATGCTGGAGGAGCGCCGCGGCACCCGCCGGATCGAGGAGTTCGGCGGCCTCCAGCAGGTGGTGCCCCGCATGGCCGGGGTCATGCTGGTCCTCACCCTCGGGTCCATCGCCCTGCCCGGGCTGATCGGGTTCGTGGGCGAGTTCCTGACCCTGCTCGGGGCGTTCCTGGAGAACCGGGTCTATGCCGTGCTCGCCACCCTCGGGGTCATCCTGGGCGCCGTCTACCTGCTCTGGGCCTACCAGCGGATGTGGCAGGGGCCCCTGGAGCGGGAGGAGAACCGGGCCCTGCCCGACCTGACCGGTCGGGAATGGGCCATCCTGGCCCCGCTGGTCGCCGCCATCATCGTCCTGGGCCTGTTCCCCGGGCCGGTGCTCGAACGGGTCGAGCCGTCGGCCCAGCGCGTCGTCGAGCAGACCCAGGCCTCGAGTCCCTGACCCCGGAGGAGCGACGTGCACCCCCTGGCCCAAGCCAACACCCAGCCCCTGCCCGTGCCGCAGGTCGACTGGCGCGCCATCGCCCCCGAGCTGGCCCTGCTCGTCGCCGGGGTGGTGCTGCTGCTGGTGGTCGCCTTCCGGCCCGGGGCCGGGCGGAGCCTGCTCGCCGGCCTGACCCTGGCCGGCCTGGCCGTGGCCGCCGCCCTCACCGCCTGGAACTGGGACCTGGAGCGGGTCGCCTTCGAGGGGGCGGTGTCGCTGGACGGCATCACCCGCTACGCCACGGCGGTGCTGCTGGCCAGCGGCGTCCTGGCCACGCTGATGATCGCCCAGGGCGACAGCCGGGAGGGGGAGCCCGACGACAGCCCACCCGAGGTGTACCCGCTGCTGATGTTCGCCCTGCTCGGGATGGCCCTGCTGGCCGCCGCCTCCGACCTGCTGGTGGTGTTCATCGCCCTGGAGATCCTGTCGCTCAGCCTGTACGTGCTGGCCGGTGAGACCCGGCGCCTGGCCGCCCAGGAGGCGGCCATGAAGTACTTCCTGCTGGGGGCGTTCTCCTCGGCCTTCCTGTTGTACGGCATCGCCCTGTGCTACGGGGCCACCGGCACCACCAACCTGCTCGGCATCGCCAGGGCCTCCGCCGACCCGACCAGCGACGGCACCCTGCTGCTGGCCGGGGTCGGGCTGCTGGCGGTCGGCTTCCTCTTCAAGGTGTCGGCGGTGCCGTTTCACATGTGGACCCCCGACGTCTACCAGGGCAGCCCGACCCCGGTGGCCGCGTTCATGGCCGCCGCCACCAAGGTGGCCGCCTTCTCGGTGTTCCTGCGCGTGTTCTCCGGGGCCCTGGGCGGGCTGGTGGTCTCCTGGCGGCCGGTGATCTCCGCCGCGGCCGTGGTCACCATGCTGGGCGGGGCGGCCCTGGCCGTGGTCCAGACCGACATCAAGCGGATGCTCGCCTACTCCTCCATCAGCCACGCCGGCTACCTGCTGATCGGGGTGGCCGCGGCCGCCACCGTGCCCTCGGCCGTGTCCGCGTCCATGTTCTACCTGCTCACCTACGCCTTCATGGTGATGGGGGCGTTCATGGTCGTGCAGTACGTGTCGCGGCTCGGGCCGCCCGACGACGACGCCATCCGGGAGCGGACGTCGCTGGACGACTACCGGGGGCTGGCCCGGGGCCACCCGTGGGCGGCCGGGCTGCTGGCCGTGTTCATGCTGGCCCTCACCGGGATCCCGCCGCTGTCGGGCTTCTGGGCCAAGTACTACGTGTTCCTGTCCGGCGTCCAGGCCGGCCTGACCTGGCTGGTGGTGGTGGCCGTGATCAGCTCGGTCATCTCGGCCTTCTTCTACCTGCGGGTGCTGGTCGTGGCCTACCTCCAGGAGCCGGCGGGCGAGCAGGCCGAGACCGCGCCGGGGCGGACCCCGGCCCTGGGGCTCGCCCTCGGCCTGGCCGGGCTGCTCACCGTGGCCATCGGGCTGGCCCCCGAGGCGCTGATCTCGGCGGCCAGGTCGGCCGAGAGGATCCTGGGGTAGGCGTGCGAGCGGCCAACCCAGGCGCCTCCGACCTCGCCGGCATCCAGGCCGACGTCAAGGCCCGGCTGGGCCGGGTCGAGGAGGCGCTGGGCGAGGCGGTGACCACCGCCGACCCCTTCGTCCACGAGGCGGCCGGCTACCTGGTCACCGCCGGCGGCAAGCGGCTGCGCCCGACCCTGGTCCTGATCGCCGGCCACACCGGCGACCCGGCCGAGCCCCGCCTGGTCGGGGCGGCCGTGGCCATCGAGCTCACCCACCTGTCCAGCCTCTACCACGACGACGTCATGGACGAGGCCGAGCTGCGGCGGGGCAAGCGCTCGGCCAACGCCCGCTTCGACAACAAGGTGGCCGTGCTCACCGGCGACTACCTGTTCGCCAGGGCCTCGGAGGTCACGGCCAGCCTCGGCACCGAGGCCACCCGGGTGCTGGCCCGGGCGATCGCCCGCCTCACCCAGGGCCAGATCCGCGAGGTCCGCGGCCCCGGCCCCGGCGACGACCCGGTCGAGCACTACCTGGCCGTGCTGGCCGACAAGACCGGCGCCCTCATCTCGGCCGCGTGCCGGCTCGGCGGCTACCTGGCCGGGGCCGACCAGCGGGTGGTGGCGGCCCTGACCGAGTTCGGCGAGCGCGTCGGGCGGGCCTTCCAGCTCGGCGACGACCTGCTCGACATCACCGGCGACGCCGCCGTGGCCGGCAAGGCCCCCGGCGGCGACCTGCGGGCCGGGGTCCGCACCCTGCCCGTCCTCTACCTGCTCCGCCAGGGCGGCCCCGACGCCGACCGGCTCACCGCCGTCCTCGACGGCGACCACGACAACGGCGCCGTCGAGGACGCCCTCGACCTGCTGCGCCGCTCCCCGGCCCTCGCCGAGGCCCGCCGCACCGCCCAGGCCGAGGTCGACGCCGCCCGCGCCGCCCTCGACGGCGTCCCCTCCGGCCCGGTCCGCACCGCCCTCCAGGCGGTCGCCGACCAGGTCCTGGACCGCCAGGTCTGACCGGGGGTGTGGGTGAGCGACGGCGTCACGCCCGCCCTCAGCGGGCGGCGACCGCGCCCGCGCCGGCGCCGCGGAGGGTGCCCTCGGAGAGGCGTTGGGCGAGCCAGATCGGGACCACCGAGATCAGGACCAGGAGGACCGCGACCACGTTGACGACCGGGGCCTGGTTGGGGCGGGTGAGGTTGGTGAAGATCCAGATGGGGAGGGTCTGGTCGCCGGCGCCGGCGGTGAAGGTGGTCACGATGATCTCGTCGAAGGAGAGGGCGAAGGCGAGCAGGCCGCCGGCCAGCAGGGCCGAGCGCAGGGCGGGGAAGGTGACCAGGCGGAAGGTCTGGACGCCGTCGGCGCCCAGGTCCATGGACGCCTCCTCCAGCGACCGCGACACCCGGCGCAGCCGGGCCACGGTGTTGTTGAACACCACCACGATGCAGAAGGTGGCGTGGCCGACGACGATCGTCCACAGCGACAGCGGCACCCCGAGGAACCGGAAGGCCGACTGGAGCGCGATCCCGGTGACGATGCCGGGCAGGGCGATCGGCAGCACCACCAGCAGCGACAGGGTCTCGCGGCCGAAGAAGCGGAAGCGCTGCACCGCGAACGACAGCAGGGTGCCAAGCAGCAGCGCGACCACGGTCGCCCCGGTGGCCGCCTTGACCGAGGTCCACAGGGCGGCCCGCGCCCCCGGGTTGTCCCAGGCCCGTGTCCACCAGTCGACCGTGAACCCGTCCGGCGGCCAGGTCGCCACCCGGTCGGGGTTGAAGGAGTTGACCACCACCACCAGCAGGGGCAGGTACACGAAGACCAGCACCACCGCCGTGACCACCCGCAGGGTCACCCTGGCCGGGCCGGAGAGGTGCATCACAGGCTCTCCAGCGCCCCGGCCCGCCGGGCGGCCAGCAGATAGACGACCATGATGACCACCGGCACGCAGGCCAGGGCGGCCGCGAAGGGCAGGTTGTTGGCGGCGCCGACGTTGGCGTAGATGACGTTGCCGATCATCTGGGTCTTGCCGCCGACGATGTTGACGGCCACGAAGTCGCCCAGGGTCAGCGAGAAGGTGAAGATCGACCCGGCCACCACCGCCGGCAGGGCCAGGGGCAGGATCACCGACCGGAAGCTCCGCAGGGCGCGGGCGCCGAGATCGGATGAGGCCTCGAGCAGCGAGTCGGGCAGCCGGTCGAGGCCGGCGAAGATGGGCAGGATCATGTACGGCAGCCACAGGTAGGCCAGGACCAGCCAGACCGCGGTCAGACCGAACCCGGGGCCGTGCAGCCCGACCGGGCCCAGGGCCCAGTCCAGCACCCCGCCAGAGCCGACCATCACCCGCCAGGCGTACGCCTTGACCAGGTAGCTGGCCCACAGCGGGGTGAGCACGGCCGCCAGCAGCAGCGGCCGCCAGCGGCGGCGGGCCACCTTGGCCATGAAGAACGCCACCGGGAACCCGAGCAGGACGTCGACCACCGTGACCCCGACGGCCAGGGCAAGGGTGCGCAGGGTGATGGCCCGGTAGACCTCGCCCCGCAGCAGGGTGGTGAAGTTGTCGGCGGTCGGCCGGCGGACGATCGCCCCGGTGAAGCTGTCGGTGCTCCACAGGGCGGAGGCGAACAGCACCGCCAGCGACCCCAGGTAGGCGACCACCAGCCAGCCGACCGGCGCCGACAGCAGCAGGGCGAGCTTCAGCCGGGGCCGGCGCCACAGCGCCCGCGACAGCGGCCGGAGCGCACCCTGCGCGCTCACCGGCGCACCCTCCTGTCGATCAACGTGTCGTATGCGCCCGCCCTGCGCACTGGCTCAGCCCTTGATCTCGGTCCAGGCCGTGGTCCACTCCGAGTAGTCCTTGCAGACCGCGCCGCGGTCGTCGCCGCACTGCTTGATCGGGGTGGTCCAGTAGGCCACCTGCTCGAAGTAGGCCTCGTCCTCGGCGTGGAACGTGGCGCAGTGGTTCTTGTCGGCCGTCTCGGCGCAGGACAGCTTGTTGGCCGGGGCCTCGCCGAACCACTCGGCCACCTGGGCGTTGGCCTTGGGGGAGATGATGTGGTCCATCCACATGTAGGCGCAGTTGGGGTTGGCCGCCTTGGAGGAGACCATCCAGGTGTCGGACCAGCCGGTGCTGCCCTCCTTGGGCAGGGTGACCTGGACCGGCGCCTTGTCGCCCTGGGCCAGGTTGGCGATGATCTGCCAGGTCGTCCCGACCACGCTGGAGCCGCTCTTGAACGCCTGGATCTCCTTGGTGTAGTCGCTCCAGTACTCCCCGATCACTCCGGCCTGCTGCTTGAGCAGGTCGACCGAGGCCTGGAACTGGTTTTCGTCGAGCTCGTAGGGGTTGGTGATGCCGAGCTCGGGCTTGGTCGCCTTGAGGTAGAGGGCGGCGTCGGCGATGTAGATGGGGGAGTCGTAGGCGGTGACCTTGCCCTTGTAGGGCGAGGCGGGGTCGAACACCACGCCCCAGGAGTCGGGGGCCGGCTTGACCATGTCGGTGCGCCACATGAGCAGGTTGGCCCCGCGGCCGTGGGGGATGCCGTAGGCCTTGCCGTTGACCGAGTTCCACGGCTGCATCTTGAGGCTGTCGAACACGTCGGCGTAGTTCTTGACCAGCGCCGTGTTGACCGGGGCGACGTCGCCGGCGGCGATCAGCCGCAGCGACGCGTCCCCGGAGGCCGACACGGCGTCGTACTGGCCGGTCTTCATCAGCTGGACCATCTCGTCGGAGGTGGCGGCCACCTTGACGTTGACCTGGCAGCCGGTCGCCTTCTCGAACGGGGTCACCCAGTCGACCTTGGGGTCGGTCGACCCGTCCTCGACGTAGCCGGCCCAGGCGATCAGGTTGACCTTGCCCTCACCCGCCCCCAGGGACTGGAGCATCGGCACCTCGGGCGGGGTGAACCCCTGGGAGGCGCCGCCCTCCGACGAGCTGGTCGGCTCGTCGGAGCCGCAGCCGGCCAGCGCCACCAGGGCCAGGGCCATGGCCAGCGGGAGCAGGCGCGCTCGGGTTCTCGGTCGCATGGTCAACCTCCTGCGGAAGCCGGCACCGGGGCCGGGGACAGACGGAAGTTGTGCTCGGGGCGCCAGACGAGCTTGACCCGGCTGCCGGCGAGCTCGGCCACCTCGGCCGAGGTGGTGGACAGGTTCTGCTGGAGCACGACCAGCTCGCCGCCGACCTCCAGCGCGACGGTGAGGCGGGTCACCGGCCCGGCGTAGGCGACGTCGCGGACGGTCCCGGCGGCCTGGCAGTGGCCGGGCGGGGTCTCGGCGCCGGCGTCGAGCACGTGGATCTTCTCGGGCCGCACGGTGAAGGTGCCCGGCTCGCCCACCAGCTCGGCCGCGGCCCGGCCGGCGAGCACGTTGGAGGTGCCGACGAACCCGGCCACGAACGGGTTGGCCGGCCGCTCATAGACCTCGGCCGGGGCGCCGACCTGCTCGATGCGGCCGTCGCGGAGCACGGCGATGCGGTCGCTCATGGTCAGGGCCTCCTCCTGGTCGTGGGTCACGACCACGAAGGTGATCCCGACCGCGGCCTGGATGGCCTTCAGCTCGACCTGCATCTCCTGGCGCAGCTGCCGGTCCAGGGCCCCAAGGGGCTCGTCCAGCAGCAGCACCCGGGGGCGGTTGACCAGGGCCCGGGCCAGGGCGACCCGCTGGCGCTGGCCGCCCGAGAGCTGGGAGGGGCGGCGGTCGCCGAAGTCGTCCAGTCGGACCTGGGCCAGGGCGGCCGCGACCCGCTCCCGGCGCTCGGCCCTCGCGACCTTGCGGACCCGCAGGCCGTAGCCGACGTTCTCGGCCACGCTCATGTGCGGGAACAGGGCGTAGTCCTGGAAGACGGTGTTGACGTCGCGCTCGAAGGGCGGCCTGGTGGTGACCTCCACCCCGCCCAGGTGGATGGTGCCCTCGCTGGGCAGCTCGAAGCCGGCGACCATGCGCAGGGTGGTGGTCTTGCCCGACCCCGAGGGCCCGAGCAGGGTGAGCAGCTCGCCCTCGCGAATGTCGAGGTCGATCCCGTCGACGGCCGTGACCTGCCCGTAGCGCTTGGTCAACCCACGCAGGCTCACGGCGGTCGTGCTCGGGTCGCTCATTGGTGAACCGTACGCGGTGGCGAGCCCGGAAGCATCTTCACATTCCGTCCACACCAGAGCGCCCGCTTCGCCGGTTCGTACAACCGGCGGGCGCCTCCCTTCAGGGCGGTCGGCGCCAGCGCCGACCGCCCTCGCCCCGTGGGAGGCACCGGGGTGAGCTTGGCCGGCCGCCCGCCCACTGGACTAGAATCTGCGCCAGTTATGACCACGTATTTCCAGGCCTACGGCACGTTCGCGGCCCTGCTGGTGCTCTCGATCGTCTTCGTGGCGGTCGCGTTCGGCGCCAACCGGCTGCTTCGTCCCAGCCGCCCCTCGCCCGGCAAGCTCACCACCTACGAGAGCGGCATGGACCCGGTGGGCTCCACCTGGTCCCAGACCCAGATCCGTTACTACGTGTTCGCATTCCTGTTTGTCATCTTCGATGTGGAGAGCGTGTTCCTGTTCCCCTGGGCACTGGTCTTCGACCGCATCGGGGTGGCGGCGTTCTGGGAGATGGTCGTCTTCATCGGCGTGCTCGCCGTCGGCCTCCTGTATGCGTTCAAGAAGGGGGTCCTCCGGTGGGCCTAGTCGACACGGTCGAACTGCCGCAACCGATCAAGTTCGTCTTCAACTGGGGCCGCAAGTACTCGCTGTGGGTGTTCAACTTCGGCCTGGCCTGCTGCGCCATCGAGTTCATCGCCACCTCCATGGCCCGCCACGACTTCATCCGTCTCGGGGTGATCCCGTTCGCCCACGGGCCGCGCCAGGCCGACCTGCTGGTGGTCTCGGGCACCCTCACCGACAAGATGGCCCCGGCCCTGCAGCGGCTGTACCAGGAGATGCCCGAGCCCAAGTACGTGATCTCGTTCGGCTCCTGCTCCAACTGCGGCGGCCCCTACTGGGACTCCTACTCGGTCACCAAGGGCGTCGACCAGATCATCCCGGTCGACGTCTACGTGCCCGGCTGCCCGCCCCGGCCGGAGGCGCTGCTCAACGGCATCCTGAGGCTCCAGGAGCGGATCGGCTCGGAGTCGCTGCGCCAGCGCTACAGCAACGGCAACCGGCCGGAACCCATCGTCGTGGGGGCTGACGCCTAGTGGACGCCGACGCCCTGCGCGACCACCTGGTCGCGGAGCTGGGGGATGCCGTGGAGCCGGAGGTGGCCTACGACACCCTCACCGTCACGGTGGCCCCGGAGGACTGGCGGCGGGTGGCCGAGCTGGCCCGGCGCGGTCCCGAGGTCGCCTGCAACTTCTTCGACTTCCTGTGCGGGGTGGACGAGGAGGCCGACGGCATCGGGGTCGTCCTCCACGTGTACTCCACCTTCCACCGCCACCACCTCCAGGTGCGGACGGTGGTGCCCCGCGACGGCGGTCACCTGCCGACCCTCAGCGACCTGTGGGCCGGGGCCGACTGGCACGAGCGGGAGACGGCCGAGCTGTTCGGGGTCGGCTTCGACGGCCACCCCAACCTGGCCAAGCTGCTGCTGTCCGAGGAGTTCGAGGGCCACCCGCTGCGCAAGGAGTTCGCCCTGCTGACCAGGGAGGCCAAGCCCTGGCCGGGCGCCAAGGAACCGGGGGAGTAGGCATGGCCACCGAGCTCGGCAGCGGCGGGGCGGCCTTCCAGGCCGCCGACGGCACCGGCGTCGGCATCATCGTGCGCGACAAGGCCGACCGGGAGCTGCACACCCAGGACATGACGCTGAACGTCGGCCCCCAGCACCCGGCCACCCACGGGGTGCTGCGGGTCCTGGTGACCCTCGACGGCGAGGTGATCGAGGACGCCCAGCCGGTGATCGGCTACATGCACCGCTCCTTCGAGAAGCTGGCCGAGTACCGCGACTACCGGCAGATCATCGCCCTGGTCAACCGGCACGACTGGGTCTCGTCGATCTGCAACGAGCTGGGCGTGGCCCTGGTCGTCGAGCGGCAGATGGAGCTGGAGGTGCCCGAGCGGGCGACCTGGATCCGGATGCTGATGGCCGAGTGGACCCGGGTCCTCAACCACCTGATGTTCGTCGGCTCCTACCCGCTGGAGCTGGGCGCGATCACCCCGATGTTCTACGCCTTCCGGGAGCGGGAGGAGATCCAGGCCCTGATGGAGTGGATCACCGGCGGCCGCCTGCACCTCACCTACTGCCGGGTCGGCGGCCTCAAGCAGGACCTGCCCCGAGGGGCCATCCAGATGTCCCGCGACCTGGTGCCGCGGATGCGTGAGCGGCTCAAGGAGTACGAGGACCTGGTCCTCGGCAACGAGATCTTCGCCGCCCGGACCAAGGGCGTCGGGGTCCTGCCGGCCGACGTGGCCTGCTCCTACGGGGTCAGCGGTGCGGCCCTGCAGGCCGCCGGGGTGCCCGAGGACTCCCGCAAGACCGAGCCCTACCTGTTCTACGACCAGGTCGAGTTCGACGTGCCCACGGGCCGCAACGGCGACAGCTTCGACCGCTTCGCCGTCCTGCTGGCCCGGATCAAGGAGTCGCTGCGGATCATCGAGCAGGTCAACGAGCGGATCCCGCCCGGGCCGGTGAACGTCAGGCTGCCCAAGGTGGTCAGGGCCCCGGAGGGCCATGCCTACGTGCGCACCGAGGCGCCGCTCGGCCAGCTCTCCTACTACATGGTCTCCCACGGCGAGAAGACGCCCTGGCGGTTCAAGATGCGCACCCCGTCGTTCAACAACATCTCCTCGCTGCCCTATCTGCTGAAGGGAACCCTGTTGCCCGACATGATCGCCGTGATGGGCTCGATCTTCTTCATCGTGGGGGACATCGACCGGTGATCGAGACCGTCCGCGACCTGCTCGACAACTACTGGGTGCTGACGCCGGTCAAGGTACTGGCCGTTCTGGCCATCTTCCTGACCTTCCCCCTGGTCGTCGGGTACATGGAGCACAAGGTCATGGCCCACATGCAGGCCAGGCTGGGGCCGATGGAGGCCGGCCGCTTCCACGGCGTGCTCCAGCTGGTGGCCGACGGGATCAAGTTCGTCCAGAAGGAGTCGATCATCCCGCGGGCGGCCGACAAGTGGGTGTTCGCCCTCGCCCCGGCGGTCGCCCTGATCCCGGCCATCCTGGTCTTCGGCTTCATCCCCTACGGTCCCAACCTGGTCCCGATCCCCTCCGACGTCGGACTGTTCGTCACCCTGGCCCTGTCCAGCGTGAGCGTCATCGGGGTCCTGATGGCCGCCTGGTCCAGCGCCAACAAGTACTCGCTGATGGGCGGGATCCGGGCCGCCGCCCAGCTGATCGCCTACGAGCTGCCGCTGGTGCTGGCCGCGGCCGCGGTGGCCATGCAGGCCGGGTCGGCCGACCTGGCCGTGATCGTGGAGCGCCAGGGCTGGTGGGGCTACATCGTGGGGCCGCTGGTGGTCGGGTTCTTCGTCTACGGCACGGCCGCCCTGGCCGAGCTGACCCGGCCGCCGTTCGACATGCCGGTGGCCGACTCCGAGCTGGTCTTCGGCCACCTCACCGAGTACACCGGGCTGCGGTTCGCGTTCTTCCTGCTCACCGAGTACGCCGGCATCGTCTCCCAGTCGGCCATCGCGGCCACCCTGTTCCTCGGGGGCTGGAAGGGGCCGTTCCTGGACGGGCCGTGGTGGCTGGCCGCCAAGGTGCTGCTGCTGTCGTTCGGGGTGATCTGGGCCCGCTCGACCTACCCGCGGCTGCGCGAGGACCAGCTCCAGTCGTTCGCCTGGATCCGGCTGGTGCCGCTGTCGCTGGCCCTGCTCCTGGTGGTCGGCTTCCTCAAGGTCTACGAGGTGGGAGTCTGATGCCGGCGCTCAAGGGGGTCGGCCTCATCAAGGGGCTCGGCGTCACCCTCAAGACGATGACCCGGCCGGCCGCGACCCGGCAGTACCCCCACGTCAGGCCGAACCTGCCCGCCCGCACCAGGGGGGTGATCGCGCTCATCGAGGAGAACTGCACGGTGTGCATGCTCTGCTCGCGCGAGTGCCCCGACTGGTGCATCTACATCGACTCCCACAAGGAGCAGGTGGCGCCCAAGGAGGGCGGCCGGGCCCGGACCCGCAACCTCCTCGACCGGTTCGCGATCGACTTCGCCCTCTGCATGTACTGCGGCATCTGCGTCGAGGTGTGCCCGTTCGACGCGCTCCACTGGAGCCCCGAGTTCGAGTACGCCGAGCACCAGGTCGAGCGGCTCACCCACGAGATGGACACCCTTCGCAAGTGGGCCTACACGGTGCCGGCTCCCGACCCCCTCGAGGTGGGCGCGGTCGAGCCCAAGGAGCTCGAGTCGGCGCGCAAGGCCAGGGAGGCCGCTGCCGCCAAGGCCGCCGCCGCGGCCGAACAGGCCCGCACCGCGGCCGCCCCGGCACCCGCCGCCCCCGCGCCTGCCGCCTCCCCGGCGGTGGGCACCGCCCCCGTCCCGGGGGCAGGCGGGGCGGCCCCGGCTCCCCCGGTGGCCGCGGCGCCGGCGGCCGCCCGCCCGGCCGACGTCGAAGTCGAGCCGGGGATCGACCAGGCCACCTACGACCGGCTGCTGGCCGCCGGCGAGCCGGACCGGACGGCCCGGGCGAAGGCCAAGGCCGCCTACATGCGTCGGGCCAAGGCCGAGGCCCGGGCCGCTCAGGCCGCCGGGGGAGCCGGAGCCGCCCCGGCCCCCGCCCCACCTGCCCCCGGGTCGGTGGAGACGCCGGCCGCCGCGGTGGCCGCTCCGGAGACCACTCCGGCGGCGCCCTCGGCGGCCGGGACGCCCGAGGCGGCCGAGGCGGCGCCGGACGCCCGCGAGCCGGAGGCCCGGTCGCCTGAGGGAGAGCCGACGGCCGCGGGGACGGCGGTGGACGTGGCCCCGGGGGCGGCGGTCGCCCAGGCCGACGCGGAGCACCTGGAGATCGAGGTGGACCAGGAGACCTACGACCGCCTGATCGCCGCCGGCGAGCCCGAGCGCACCGCCCGGGCCAAGGCCAAGGCCGCCTACGCCCGCAAGCTCCGCGCCGCCCAGCGAGGTGGGGGGTCCGGGGGGCTCAAGCCCAGCCCCCCCGAGGGTGAGGCCTCGTGACCGGCCAGGAGGTCGCCTTCCTGATCCTGGCCGTGATCGGCGGCCTGGCCGGCCTGCTCGTGGTGACCAGCCGCAACGTCGTCCACGCGGCCCTCTGGCTGGTCGTCGCCCTGGCCAGCGTGGCCGGCGTCTACCTGCTGCTGGCGGCCCCGTTCGTGGCCTTCGTGCAGGTCATCATCTACGTGGGCGCCATCGTGGTCCTGCTGCTGTTCGGCATCATGCTGACCAGGGCCCCGGTCGGCCGCCGGGTGCTCGACAACACCCTGCGGGCCCGGGTCGGCGCCTTCGTGATCGGGGGCGGGTTCTTCGTCATGCTGACGGTCTTCCTGGCCGGCGCCTTCGGCGGCGAGCGCATCGCCAGCCAGGCCGCCACCGCCACCGCCGCCCTCGGCGAATCGCTGTTCCGCAACTACGTGCTGCCCTTCGAGGCGGTCAGCCTGCTGCTGCTGGCCGCCCTGATCGGCGCCATCGTCCTCGCCCGCCGCGACTGACAACCCGAGGAGAGCCAGCAATGCCGCTGATGTACCCGCTGGTGTTCGCCGCCTTCCTGTTCAGCGTCGGGGTCTACGGCGTGCTGGCCCGGCGCAACGCGGTGATGGTGCTGATGAGCATCGAGCTGATGCTGAACGCGGTGAACGTCAACCTGGTCGCGTTCAACGCCTACCTGCGCGACCAGCTCAACTCCGGCCAGGTGTTCGCCCTGTTCGTGATCGCCGTCGCCGCCGCCGAGGTCGGCATCGGCCTGGCCATCGTGCTGCTGATCTTCCGCAACCGGGAGACGGTCAACATCGACGAGGTCGACCTGCTGCGCTGGTGACCTGATAGGAGCGTCCGTGGAGAAGCTGGCCTGGCTCGTCCCCGCCCTGCCCCTGGTGGCCTGGGCGGTCCTCCTGCTGGTGGGCAAGCGCCTGCCCGGCGGGGGGGCGGCGGTCGGGATCCTCGCCGTGGCCATCGGCTGGGTGATCAGCCTGGCCATCCTCTTCGGGGTGATCGGCGGCGCCGACGCCTACCACGTCAGCCGCGAGTGGGCGCCGATCGGCGCCAGCTTCGACATCCCCCTGGGCATGACCGTCGACGGGCTGACCGCGGTGATGCTGGTGGTGGTGACCACCATCTCGCTGTTCGTCCAGATCTACTCGGTCTCCTACATGCGCGGCGACGAGCGCTACACCCTCTTCTTCGCCATGCTGTCGCTGTTCACCGCCGGCATGCTGATCGTCGTCCTGGCCGACAACCTGCTGCTGATGCTGTTCGGCTGGGAGATCATGGGCATCTGCTCGTACTTCCTGATCGGCCACTACTGGGAGGACGTGGCCAACGCCCGGGCCGCGATCAAGGCGTTCCTGACCACCAGGGTCGGCGACCTGGGCTTCATGGCCGGCATCTTCGTGTTCGCCTGGGCGGCCCGCAGCTTCGAGATCGACCGCATCATCGACGGCGTCGAGACCGGTCGCATCGGCGCCACCACGGTCACCCTGGGCGCGGCCCTGCTGTTCTGCGGGGCCATCGGCAAGTCGGGCCAGTTCCCGCTCCACACCTGGCTGCCCGACGCCATGGCCGGCCCGACCCCGGTGTCGGCCCTCATCCACGCCGCCACCATGGTCGCGGCCGGGGTGTTCCTGGTCGCCCGCATGTACCCGGTGTTCGAGGCCACGGGGGCGGTGCTGGACGAGATCGGCATCCTGGCCAGCATCACCATGCTGATCGCGGCCCTGCTGGCCCTGGTCCAGGACGACATCAAGCGGGTGCTGGCCTACTCGACCATTTCCCAGCTGGCCTACATGATGGCCGCGCTCAGCGTCGGCGGGTACTCGGCCGGGGTCTTCCACCTGTTCACCCACGCCTTCTTCAAGGCCCTGCTGTTCCTGGCCGCCGGGGCGATCATCCACACCGTCCACTCCAACAACATGAGCGAGATGGGCGGGCTGGCCCGGGTGATGCCGGTCACCTTCGTGACCTTCCTGCTCGGCGCCCTGGCCCTGGTCGGGCTGGCCCCGCTGGCCGGGTTCTGGTCCAAGGACGAGATCCTCACCGACGCCTGGAACGCCGGCTTCGGCGCCGGGGTGGAGGCGCCGACCAGCCAGAGCGTGGCCCAGATCGTGTTCGTCACCGGCATGGTCACCGCCTTCCTGACCGCGGTGTACGTGGCCAGGATGCTCTGGCTGACCTTCGGGGCCGCCTACCGCGGCCAGGGCCGTCCCCACGAGGCCGACACGGGCATGCTGTTCCCGCTGGTCGTCCTGGCCGCCGGGGCCGCCCTGGCCGGCTTCGTCGCCCTCGGCGACAACTCGATCTCCGCCTGGATCCAGACCCCGGAGCTGCCATCGGAGGGCCCGGCGACCCTCAACCTCGGCCTGGTCGTGGCCACCACCGCCATCGCCCTGGCCGGGCTGGCCGTCGGGACCGTCCTGTACCGGCGCGGCCTGCCCGAACGCGAGTACCTGGAGCGGGCCCCCCTGGTCTGGAAGACCCTGCAGCGCAAGTTCTTCCTCGACGACCTGTACGAGCAGGGCATCGTGCGGGCGGTGGTCGGCGCCCTGGCCCCCGCCACCTACTGGTTCGACCAGCGGGTGGTCGACGGCGTGGTCAACGGGGCGGGGCTGGGGACGAGGCGCCTCGCCCGCGGCCTTCGCTATGTACAGTCCGGCCAGGCCCAGTGGTACGCGGCCGCGCTGTTCCTCGGCGTGGTCGGCCTGGCCGTGGTCGCGACCCAGGTGATCGGCAACTGACGGAAGGAGGCGTGCTCGGCATGGCGTGGTTCGACGACTCGGCCCTGACCCTGGCCGTGTTCCTGCCCCTTCTCGGCGCGGTCGCCGTCGCCGTCCTCCCCCGCGGGCGCGACGGCCTCGTCAAGGGGACCGCCCTCGGCTTCACCGGGCTCGCCCTGCTGGTCGGGGTGGGCATGCTGGCCCGCTTCGACTACGGGGCCGGGGCGGCCATGCAGTTCGAGGTGTCCCGGTCCTGGATCCCCTCGATCGGGGCCGGCTACCACGTCGGCGTCGACGGCATCGCCCTGCCCCTGCTGGTGCTGTCGCTGCTGCTGAGCCTGTTGTGCGTGGTCTACTCCTGGCGGATCCTGCCCGAGCCGCGCAACCCCAAGGCCTTCCTGGCCCTGCTGCTGCTGCTCGAGACGGGCATGAACGGCACCTTCGCCGCCCTCGACCTGGTGCTGTTCTTCGTCTTCTGGGAGACGGTGCTCATCCCCATGTACTTCCTGATCGCCGTCTGGGGCGGGCCCAGGCGCGAGTACGCCTCGATCAAGTTCATCCTCTACACCCTCATCGGGTCGGTGGTCATGCTGCTGGGCTTCCTCGCCCTGTGGCTGCGCTCCAGCCCCGAGGCCGCCGGCCGCACCTTCGACATGCTGGCCCTCCAGGACGTCGGCGCGGCCCGCTTCGGCGGCACCTTCGGCACGGTGGTGTTCGCCGCCGTCGCCCTCGGCTTCGCCGTCAAGGTGCCGGTGTGGCCGCTCCACACCTGGCTGCCCGACGCCCACACCGAGGCCCCCACCGTGGGCTCGGTGCTGCTGGCCGGGATCCTGCTGAAGATGGGCACCTACGGGTTTGTGCGCATCGCCCTCCCGATCCTGCCCGAGGCGGCCCGGACCTGGGCCCCGGTGCTCGGCGTGCTCGGCGGCATCGCCATCATCTACGGGGCGCTGTGCTGCCTGGCCCAGCGGGACGTCAAGCGCCTCATCGCCTACTCCTCGGTCGGGCACATGGGCTTCGTGATGCTGGGCATCGCCACCCTGACCCCGACCGGGATCAACGCCGCCGTGTTCGGCATGGTCGCCCACGGCATCATCACCGGCATGCTGTTCTTCCTGGCCGGGTCCATGCACGAGCGCTACCACACCCGCGACATCGTCGAGCTGGGCGGCGGCATGGCCACCCTCATGCCCCACCTGGCCGGGGTGTTCACCCTGGCCTGCATCGCCTCCCTGGGCCTGCCCGGGCTGGCCGGCTTCTGGGGCGAGATCCTGGCCCTGCTGGCCGCCTGGAACCCGGCCCCCGGGCTGTCGGTGCCGCTGTTCCGCACCTTGGCCGCGGTGGGGCTGCTGGGGACCCTGCTGACCGCCGGCTACTTCCTGTGGCTCATCCAGCGGGTCAACCTCGGCCGGGTCCCCGACCGCTGGAGGAGCGGCGGCCGCACCCTCGGCGACCTGGCCCCCATCGAGGCCGCCGCCTGGTCGCCCCTGATCGTGCTCATCGTGGCCCTCGGCTTCGCCCCGGGCCTGGTGCTGTGGCTGACCAACCCGTCGGTCACCGGCTGGTTCACCGACCTGTTCGCATGACGAGGAGACCCTGACCGTGCCCATCGACTTCCACGCCATCGCCCCCGAGCTGGTCCTGGCCGGCACCGCCCTGCTGGTGCTGGTGGTCGACCTGTTCGTGGAGCGGGCCAAGGTGGTCGCCAGCTGGCTGTCGATCGCCGGCACCCTGGTGGCCGGGGTCGCGCTGGCCAGCCTGGTCGGCGGGGGCACCCGCAGCACCTTCGGCGGCTCGTTCGTGGTCGACAACTACGCCCTGCTGTTCAAGGGCCTGTTCCTGGGCTCGCTGCTCCTGGTCCTGCTGATGAGCCAGCGCTACGTCAACGCCGGCACCGCCTACCAGGGCGAGTTCTACTTCCTGGTCCTGTCCAGCTTCGTCGGCATGCTGCTGATGCCGTCCTCGCGCGACCTGCTCATGCTGTTCCTGTCGCTGGAGATCGTCTCGGCCACCGGGTTCATCGCCGCCGGCTTCCGCAAGGGCGACGCCCGCGGCAACGAGGGCGCGCTCAAGTTCCTGCTGATCGGGGTGCTCTCCACCGCCGTGATGCTGTTCGGCATGAGCCTGGTCTACGGCTTCACCGGGTCGCTCCAGCTCGGCCCCATCGCCGAGCGGCTGGCCCGGCTCGGCGACGAGCCGGCCGCGGTGATGAGCGTGTTCCTGGTCATCACCGGCTTCGCCTTCAAGGTGTCGGCGGCCCCGTTCCACTTCTGGGCCCCCGACACCTACGAGGGCTCCCCGGTGCCGGTGGCCGCCTACCTGTCGGTCGCCTCCAAGGCCGCCGGGTTCGCCGGCCTCCTCCAGGTCACCTTCGTGGCCTTCCCGGCCTACGCCCGCTACTGGGCGCCCGCCTTCGCCGTCCTGGCCGCCTTCACCATGCTGCTCGGCAACGTGATCGCCCTGGCCCAGACCAACATGGTCCGCCTGCTCGCCTACTCCTCGGTCGCCCAGGCCGGCTACATGCTGGTCCCGTTCGCGGCCGGCTCTTCCAGCGACCCGGCGGTGCGCGAGGAGGCGTTCCAGGCCGTGCTCATCTACCTGCTGATCTACGCGGTCACCAACCTGGGCGCGTTCGCCGTGGTCACCCTGGTCAGCCAGCGCCAGCCGTCCAACCTGATCGCCGACTACGCCGGCCTGGCCCGCCGCGCCCCGGCCCTCGGGGTGGCCATGACCCTGTTCCTGTTCTCGCTGGCCGGCATCCCCCCGGCCGCCGGCTGGTACGCCAAGTTCGTCGTCTTCAAGTCGGCCATCAACGGCGACACCCTCACCCTGCAGCTGCTGGTCGTGTTCATGGCCGTGATGACCGTGGTGGCCCTGTTCTACTACGCCGGCGTGGCCCGCAGCCTGTGGCTCGGCACCCCACCCGAAGGCGCCCCCCAGCCGGTCCCCCAGCCCGTCTCCCCGACCCTGGGCACGGCCATCGTCCTGTCCACCGCCGGCGTCCTGATCCTCGGCGTCCTCCCGAACCTGCTGGTCCAGTACGCTCCCGTCTCCACCCTGGTCGCCGGGCCGTAAGCCTTACACCTCATGGTGTATCATGGTGTCATGAGCCGGACGAACATCGACATCGACGACGAGCTGATCGAGCGGGTGATGCGCCGCTACCGGTTGCCGAGCAAGCGGGCCGCGGTGGAGTTGGCGCTGCGCCGGTTGGCCGGTGAGCCGATGAGCCGGGACGAGGCGCTGGCGATGGAGGGGGCCGGCTGGAGCGGTGACCTCGATGAGCTGCGCGCCCCCGATGAGGTCGTCGGGTCGGGCGGCCCGGCCGGCAGGTCGTGATCTTGGCCGACACCTCCGCCTGGGTCGAGTACCTGCGCGCCACCGGCAGCCCGGTCCATCGGCGCCTCCGCAAGCTGATCGCCGACGAGGGCGAATTGGCGACGACCGAGGTCGTCACGATGGAGCTGCTCGCCGGGGAAGCCTCTCCAGAGGGCGTGGCGCGGCTTCGGCGGCTGCTCGGACGGTTCGAGCTGCTGCCGGTCGAGGGGCTGGCCGACTACGAGGCCGCCGCCGAGCTCTACCGCCGTTGCCGGGCCGGTGGCGAGACCGTCCGCAACCTGACCGACTGCCTCATCGCGGCCGTCGCCATGCGCCACGGGGCGACCCTGCTCCATCGCGACCACGACTTCGAGGTGATCGCCGGGCACACCCCCCTGCGGGTCGACGGGTAGCGTCGGCCGGCCAGCCCTCAGGCGCGGCCGGCCGCGGGCCGGTGGCGGGCGCCGCGCCAGGCGTCGCGGAGCTTGACCCTGGCCCCGGTGCGCAGGATGGCGCCCTCGTACAGGCGGGCGGCCAGCACGACCACGACCACGATCGAGACCAGCATGATGGCCAGGGACAGGGCGATCTCCCAGGGGGCGGCGTCCCCGCCGGCGATCCGCATCGGCATGATCAGCGGGGCCACCGGGGGCAGGAAGGTGCACACCTTGGCCAGGGTCGAGTCGGCCCCGCTGATCGAGGTCGAGAAGGCCACGAAGAACGACGCCACCATGAGCAGGTTCAGTGGGGTGGCGGTGTTCTGGAGCTCCTCCTGGCGGGACACGATCGCCCCGGCCACCGCGAACAGGCTCGAGTAGAAGGCGTAGCCGAGCAGGAACCACAGCAGCACCGAGGCGATGGTGGGCGCCGCGTCCGGCGGCAGGGTGATGGCGCCGCTGGCCGTGGCCAGGGCCAGCCCGATGACCCCGATGATGGCCAGCTGCAGCAGCCCGACCAGGCCGATGCCGATGATCTTGCCGGCCAGCAGCTGCACCGGCCGGACGGCGGCCAGCAGCACCTCGACCACCCGGGTCGACTTCTCCTCGACCACGCCCATGGCGACCGTGAAGCAGTAGCCGATCAGCTGCCCGTAGAGGATGAACACGGCCACGGTGGCGATCGTCCGCTTGGACCGGGCGTCCTCGTCGACCGGCTCGAGGCTGCGCACGGGCAGCGGGGGCGGGGCGAGGGCGGCCTGGATCTGGTCCGGCGCGACCCCGGCGCCCTGGAGGGTCTGCTGGGCCCTGACGGCCCGGGACGCCCCCTGGACGAGCAGGTTGAGCTGCTCGTCGACCTCGCCCTTGGCCACCAGCTGGCGCCCGTCGACCACGGCCAGGTCGAGGCTGCCGTCGCGCACGGCCGCCTCGGCCTCGGCGGCGCCGGCCGGCTGCCGCAACCGGATGCGCACGCCGACGGCGTCGCCCTGGGCGGTGAGGGCCGGCCCCAGCGACTGGGAGTCCGACCCGACCAGGCCGACGTCGAACTGCTTGTCGTCGGACCCGAACAGCCTGGGCAGGAAGATGATGGCGCACAGGATGGCCAGGGTGACCAGGGTGGAGATGAGGAAGGAGCGGTCGCGCCGGGTCCGCTCCACCACCTCGCGCCTGGCCGTCAGCCTGATGCCGTCGAAGATCCTCATCCGGGTGTCGCTCATTCCTGCACCACCTGCCGGAACAGCTGGGCCAGGGACGGCTGGACGGCGCCGAACAGGGTCACGCGCCCGGCGGCCCTGGCCGCGTCCAGCACCCGCTGCTCGTCGCCGTCGACGGCCAGCACCACCCGCCCGTTGTCCTTCTCCAGCACCGTCACCCCGTCCAGGCCGCTCGCCCAGTCGCCGGCCGCGTCGGCCACCTCCACCTGCCAGCGCCGCTCGCCCCCGGAGGCCCGCAGCTCCTCGACCGGCCCGGCGGCGACCAGCCGGCCCCGGTTGATGATCGCCACCGCCTCGCACAGCCGCTCCACCAGCTCCAGCTGGTGGCTGGAGAAGATCACCGGGATGCCGTCGGCGGCCCGGTCGGCCAGCACCTCGGCGAGCACGTCGACCCCGACCGGGTCGAGCCCCGAGAACGGCTCGTCGAGGACCAGGACCTCGGGGTTGTGGACCAGGGCGGCGGCCAGCTGCACCCGCTGCTGGTTGCCGAGCGACAGCGCCTCCACCCGGTCGTCGGCCCGGTCGGCCACGCCCAGGCGCTCGATCCAGTAGCCGGCGGCGTCGCCCGCCTCCGCGGCCGGGAGGCCGTGCAGGCGCGCGAAGTACTCGAGCTGGTCGCGGACCCGCATCTTGGGGTACAGGCCGCGCTCCTCGGGCATGTAGCCGAAGCGGCGGCGGGTCTCGGCGTCGACCGGCCGGCCACGCCAGCGCACCTCGCCCCGGTCCGGCTCCAGCACCCCGAGCACGATCCGCATGGTGGTGGTCTTGCCGGCGCCGTTCGGGCCGACGAACCCGAACATCTGCCCTTCCCGGACGGTGAACGACAGGTCGTCCAAGGCCACGACGTCGCCGTAGCGGCGGCTCAGCCCCTGCAGCTCGAGCACGTTGGCCCGCCCTTCCTCCCTCCCCTTCGCGTCCCCTGCCGCGCACCTTACCAGCGGACCGCCGCGGCGCCCTCGGCCGCTGGTCGGATGTCGGGGTCGTCCTCAGGGCGGAGGGCGCGCTGGCCAGCGTCCTTACGCCACCTTGAATCCGCCGACGTAACACTGGGAACGTCAGGTCGAGGGGAGTAGCCCCTCCGACGCTCGGTCAGCGCGCCGCAGCCTGCGCGGCCGGGGCCCGGGCCACGTCCTTTGGCGGCGAGACTTCGACCCGACCGGTTCGTCCCGGCCACAGTCGGGGCGCCTTGCAGGCACAGGAGCGAACGAGATGACCGGTCGGAACTATCTCAAGGCCACGCTGCTGCTGGCTGGCCTGAGTGGGCTGCTGCTGGCCATCGGCGCATGGCTCGGTGGTCTATGGATCACGATCATGCTGATCCTTGCCATCGTCATGAGCGGCGTCGCCTACTTCTTCTCCGACAGGATCGCCATCCGCGCCGCCAGGGCGGTACCGGTGAGCGAGGCCCAGTTCCCGGAGCTGTACCAGATCGTCAAGGGCCTGGCCGACCGGGCCGGCATCCCCATGCCGCGCCTGTACGTCTCGCCCAGCCCGCAGCCGAACGCCTTCGCGACCGGCCGCAACCCCAACAACGCCGCGGTCGCGGTGACCCAGGGCATCCTGCCCATCCTGGACCGCCGGGAGCTGGAGGGCGTGCTCGCCCACGAGCTGTCGCACGTGCAGAACCGCGACATCCTGATCTCCTCGGTGGCCGCCACCATCGGCGTCGTGATCACCTGGGTGGCCCACCCGGCCTTCTTCGTCCCGATGGGCGACGACGACCACGGCGGCAACCCGATCGCGGCGCTGCTCATGGTGATCCTGGCCCCGATCGCGGCCATGCTGATCCGGATGGCCATCTCGCGCAGCCGCGAGTTCGGCGCCGACTCCTCGGGGGCCCGGCTCAGCCACGACCCGCGCGCCCTGGCCAGCGCCCTGCGCAAGATCGAGGCCTACTCGCCCGGCACCCCGCCGGCCACCACCAACCCCTCCACCGCCCACCTGTTCATCTCCAACCCGTTCAGGGGCGGCGCCGGCGTGGCCCACCTGTTCTCGACCCACCCCAGCACCGCCGAGCGGGTCGAGCGGCTGGAGCGCATGGCCTACAACGGCTGATCGCGGGCCGGGCGGACGGCCCAGAGGATCGTGCCCACGGCGAGCACGGCCGCGCCGGCCAGGACCGAGGTCACGGGCAGGCTGGCCGCCAGCAGCAGGCAGCCGGCCAGCCCGGCCCCGGCCCGCCAGCGCGGCCAGCGGCGACCCCCCTGGCCGAGGGTCCAGGCGGCGGCGTTGGCCACCGCGTAGTAGACCAGCACCAGGGTCGAGCTGAACCCGATGGCGCCACGCAGGTCGACAGCCAGCACCGCCACCGCGACCAGCCCGGCCACGGCCAGCTCGGCCCGGTGCGGCACCCGGTAGCGTGGATGGACCGCGGCCAGCACGCCCGGGAGGTCGTGGTTGGCGGCCATGGCGAAGCCGGTGCGGCTCAGCCCGGCCTGGAGCGACAGCAGCACCCCGAGGGACGCGACGGCGGCGCCGACCCGCACCACCGGCTCCAGCCCGGCCAGCCGCCCGGCCGCGACCGCCTCGGCCAGGGGCGCGGCCGAGGCGGCCAGCGCCGCCGGCCCGACCGCGAGCAGGGCGGCGGCGCACACGACCGCGTAGACGGCCAGCACGATCCCGAGCGCCAGGCGCACGGCCCGCGGGATGGTGCGGGCCGGGTCGGCCACCTCCTCGCCCAGGGTCGCCACCCTGGCGTAGCCGGCGAAGGCGAAGAACAGCAGCCCGCCCGCCTGCAGCACCCCGTACCAGCCCGGCCCCGACCCCGGCGAGCGCAGGTTACCGAGGTCGGCCTGGCCGCCGAACAGCATCCCGGCCACGGCCGCGGCCAGCGCCGCCAGCACCACCGCGACCACGACCCGGGTCGCGGCCGCGGTCCTGGCCACCCCCAGGTAGTTGGCCACCGTGACCGCGCCCAGCCCACCGAGCGCCACCGGCCGGGCCAGCCCGGGAGCGAGATAGCCGCCCAGCGTCAGCGCCATGGCGGCACAGCTGGCCAGCTTTCCGGCCAGGAACGCCCACCCGGCCAGGAACCCCCAGAACGGCCCCAGCCGACGCCGCCCGTACACATAGGCACCCCCCGACTCCGGGTACACCGCCGCCAGGGCCGCCGACGAGCTGGCATTGGCATACGCCACCGCCCCCGCCAACCCCAGCCCGACCAGCAACCAGCTCTCCGCCGCTCCCGCCGCCGGCCCCACCGCCGCGAACACCCCGGCCCCCAGCATCGCCCCCAACCCGATGACCACCGCATCACTCAGGCCGAGCCGACGCTCCAGCCGATCACCCATGCCGAACCCACCCATCCCGGCACGCCGCCCCGCATCCATCCGCGCGTGCCGCCCTCACCATCCGCGCGTGCCGCCCTCAACCCCTCCGGTGTCCGGGCCCCCGGAGGGGGAGCGTAGCCGACCGGAAACGGCGGTGCGGGCGGCTGTCCACAGCCCCGATCCCAACCCCACCCGGCCCCCAACCCCCAGCCTCACCGCTGTCCTCGGCGACCGGGGGCGACCCACCTCAGGGCGGTGCGACCTCGGCCAGGCGGCGGGTGAGGAAGGCCTGCTCGACCGGGTTGGTGGCCAGCTCGAGGGCACGGCGGTAGGCGGTGGCCGCCTCGGGACGGCGACCCAGGCGGCGGAGCAGGTCGGCCCGGCCGGCGTGCAGGAGGTGGTAGCCGTCCAGGTCGCCGGAGGCGGCCAGGGCGTCCATCAGCTCCAGGCCGGCCGCCGGGCCCTCCACCATGGCCACGGCCACCGCCCGGTTGAGCGCGACCACCGGCGACCCGGCCACCTCCATGAGCCGGTCGTAGAGGGCGACGATCCGCCGCCAGTCGGTCGCCGCGGCCGTCGGCGCGGCCGCGTGCAGGGCGGCGACGCCGGCCTGGAGCCGGTAGGGCCCGGGCGGGCCGCGGCGCATCGCCTGGTCGAGCAGGCGGATGCCCTCGCCGATCTTGGCCCGGTCCCACCGATCCCGGTCCTGGTCCTCCAGCAGCACCAGCTCGCCCGCCGGCCCCACCCGCCCCTCGCGGCGGGCGTCGTGGAGCAGCAGCAGGGCCAGCAGCCCCAGCGCCTCGCCCTCGTCGGGCATGAGCTCGGCCAGGACCCGGCCGAGCCGCAGCGCCTCGGCGGACAGCTCCCGCCGGACCAGGGCGTCTCCGGCGCTGGCCGCGTAGCCCTCGTTGAAGATCAGGTACAGCACGGCCAGCACCGACCCGAGCCGCTCCGGCAGCAGGTGGTCGGGCGGCACGCGGTAGGGGATGGCGGCGTCACGGATCTTGCGCTTGGCCCTGACCAGCCGCTGGGCCATGGTCGCCTCGGGGACCATGAAGGCATGGGCGATCTCGGGCGTCGACAGCCCCCCGAGGGTCCGCAGGGTGAGGGCGACCCTGGCCTCGGGCGAAAGGGCCGGATGACAGCAGGTGAAGATCAGCCGCAGCCGGTCGTCGGCGATGGTGTGCATCTCGTTGTCCTGCCCGCGGGCCGCCTCGAGCAGGGCCAGGGTGGCCCGGCGCTCGGCCAGCCCGCGCTCGCGGCGCAGCCGGTCGATGGCCTTGTTGCGGGCGGTGGTGACGATCCAGGCCCCGGGCCGGTCGGGGACGCCCGAGATCGGCCAGCGTTCGACCGCGACCACGAAGGCCTCCTGGACCGCCTCCTCGGCGAGGTCGAAGTCGCCGAGGAGGCGGATGAGGGTGGCCACGGCCTGCCCGGACTCCTCCCGGAACACCCGCTCGACCAGCGCACGGGTCTCCTCGGCCACCCTCACCCCCTGTCGACCAGGGCCTGGGCATGAGGCCCCGGGCCTCGGCCAGGCCTCCGGCCCCTTACGATGGCATGTCGACCTCCAAGACCGGCCGGATCTCGATCGACCCGCGACGGACGTCGGGGATCCGGGCCGCCACCTCGATGGCCTCGTCGAGGTCCTTGCAGTCGACCAGGTAGAAGCCGCCGAGCTGGTCCTTGGTCTCGGCGAACGGCCCGTCGGTGGTCAGCGTCTCGCCGTCGCGCACCCGCACGGTGGTGGCGGTGGCGGTCGGCTGCAGGGCCTCGCCACCCTTCATCAGCCCGCGGTCGATGATGTCCTTGGTGAAGGCCATGTACTCCTGGTTCGCGGCCTGGGACTGCTCCTCGGTCTGGTCGGCCCACTCCTGCTCGTTGGCGTAGATCAGCAGCGCGTAGCGCATGCTCCCTCCTCAGGGACCCTGGGCGGCGCGGTTCGCCGGCCTCCATCCAACCGACGAGCGGCCATGACCCGAATCGACACCGCCGCGGAATTCTCAGCGGTAGTTGGTGAAGCGGAGGGGCAGGCCCTCGTCGCGCTCCTTGAGCAGGGCGATGGCCTGCTGGAGGTCGTTCTTGCTCTTGCCGGTGACCCGGAGCTGGTCGCCCTGGACCTGGGCCTGCACCCTGAGGCCGGACTGCCGGATGGTCTTGGCCAGCGCCTTGGCCTTGTCCTCGGGGATGCCCTGGAGGAACGAGCACTCCACCCGGTAGTTGCCGCCGCCGGCCGGCCGCGGCTCCGACGAGGTCAGCGCCTTGAGCGACACCGACCGCTTCACCAGCTTCTCCTTGAACACGTCGAGGGCGGCCAGCGCCCGCTGGTCGGTCTTGGAGAGGATCACCACCTCCTCGCCCGACCAGGCGAGCGAGGTGCCGGTGTTCTTGAAGTCGAAGCGCTGCGTCAGCTCCTTTCTCGCCTGGTTGACGGCGTTGTCGACCTCTTGTCGGTCGACCTTGGCGACGACATCGAACGAGGAGTCGGCCACGGCGTTCCTCCTTCCCCCGGAGCAACCGGGACGCTAGCAGACCCGACGGCCCAAAGTGGGTCGGCCGGCCACGGCGGTTGATGATGGACGAGCCCGGGTAGGCGTTGCTCCCAGGTCCCGGACAGGGGAGGAAGGTGTGGGCTTCTCGCGGCGGTTCACCGGCGGCTTCGATGACGTCGCCGACGCCAGACGGTTCGTGGCCGCCACCCTCCTGCGCGACACCGAGCTCTACGAGGCGGCCCGGCTCCTGGTCGACGAGGCCATCACCAACCCGCTGCTGCACAGCGAGGCCTGCGCGATCGCGCGCACCTTCCAGGTGACCATCGCCTTCCGGCCCGACCTGCTCCACGTCGAGGTCCACGACCGCGGGGCCCCGCCACCGCTCGACCGCGGAGACGCCCACCCACCCTCGGTGGCCGGGCGCAGCCTCGAGCTGTTCGACGCCCTGGCCCTCGACTGGGACTCCTCCCCCGAGCCGGACCGCCCCGGCCACGTGGTCTGGTTCGAGCTGGAAGCCTGACCCCGACCCGGTTGTTGGCCTCCTCCGAAGGCCGGTATCATCCGCCGTCAATCAGGCAGGGTGCCCGAGCGGCCAAAGGGAGCGGTCTGTAAAATCGCCGGCATTGCCTACACAGGTTCGAATCCTGTCCCTGCCACA